>TARA_R110001583_G_scaffold149372_1_pt1 | contig 24654 bp, 20 predicted proteins | sample TARA_R110001583 | Tara Oceans TARA_R110001583 (sample SAMEA4398432) | marine metagenome | biome: Polar Biome; feature: [MES] marine water layer (ENVO:01000295) within the mesopelagic zone...; material: water (ENVO:00002006), including particulate matter (ENVO:01000060) such... | reverse complement strand
CTTAATTCACGATGAATACAGGAACGTATGATTCGCTATCTACTTGATATGTCTCGCTCAAGAAAGCGTCTAGTTTCCCTTGCCTATGATTTTGTAGCCATACCTTTGGCGATATACATGGCCATGGCTTTACGCTACGGCACAATGAACTTAAACATAACTGAAAATCTAGTTTACACTGCGGCCATTACCGCTTTAGTAACTTCCGCGGCTTTTATAAGACTAGGACTCTATCGCGCTGTAGTGCGGTTCATGACGGAGAGAGCTTTCACCTCTCTGATGTTAGGCATTGCAATATCGGCATTAACCTTAGCTACGAGTGCATTCTTACTTCAAGCAGCTGTGCCACGCTCAAGCATCATTATATATACTTTTACAGCGTATATGTTTTTAGGTGTACCGAGATTATTTGTGCGGGGTATGGTTGCACAACTAATTAAATCCAATGCCGAGCCGGTTATAATCTACGGAGCAGGTAAACAAGGCATGTCACTAGTTCATGCTCTTTCTTCAAGCGAATTCTATCGTCCTGTTGCCTTTGTTGACGACTCAAGAAAAAAACAAAAAACATCAATTCAAGGCTTAAAAGTATGGCCGAGCAAACAACTAGATGACCTCTGTGACACTTACGGTGTAAAAAAAATACTGCTAGCCGTTGGCAAAACTAACATGCAGACGAGAAAACATTTAATTGAAGAACTTGCTGAGCGAAAATTAGAGATACTGATCACTCCTTCTTTTGGCGATATTATTAGTGGCCGCGCAAAAATTGAGGAGGTTCGAGAAGTTGATATAGAAGACCTCTTGGGCAGAGACTGCGTTGCACCAAACAGCACCCTACTGGAAACTAGCGTTAGAGACAAAGTTGTTCTCATTACCGGTGCCGGTGGTTCTATTGGTTCTGAACTATGTCGCCAAGTTCTGATGAAAAAACCGACAAAACTGGTTCTATTGGAACTTAACGAATTTAGTCTTTATAGCATTGAACAAGAACTACAAGCGACAAATGAAGAACTAAAACTTTCAGTGCCTATAGTTTCAATTTTAGGTTCGGTCCAAAAGCAAAATCGCCTAGAAACTATCTTTAAAACATTTAACGTCCAAACCATATATCACGCGGCAGCATACAAACACGTCCCGATGGTCGAATGCAATGTTGTCGAGGGCGTGAGAAATAATGTATTTGGTTCATGGTATTGCGCTGAAGCAGCCATTACATCGGGTGTGGAGCGTTTCATCTTAATATCTACTGACAAAGCGGTTCGTCCAACCAACGTAATGGGCGCATCAAAACGTATGGCAGAACTCGTCCTGCAAGCTCTGTCAACTCGCCAAACAGACACCCTATTTTCCATGGTGCGATTCGGTAATGTACTCGATTCATCAGGCTCCGTGGTGCCACGATTTCGTAAACAAATAAAAGAAGGGGGGCCTATAACTGTAACCCACCCAGATATTATTCGTTATTTTATGACGATTCCCGAAGCGTCACAGCTAGTAATTCAAGCCAGCGCCATGGCTAAAGGCGGCGACGTATTCGTATTAGATATGGGCGAACCTGTCAAAATCGTTAGTCTTGCAAAAAAGATGATTCACCTCTCTGGTTTAACAGAGAGGACCGATATAAATCCTAACGGTGACATAGAAATTCAATTCACGGGACTTCGTCCTGGAGAAAAATTATTTGAAGAACTGTTAATCAGCGAAGATGTTGAGGGTACCGAACATCCGCGTATAATGACCGCAAGCGAAGTACATCTTAACTGGCCAGAAACACATAATCTTTTAAATCGTTTAGATAAAGCTTGTCATAACTTTCAGGTAGACAAAGTAATAAGCCTATTGCAAGAAGCGCCAGCGGCTTACGACAAGCAAAATGACTGTACTGACTGGGTATTAAACGAACCAAATAGTCTTTGATTATCTTCTAGATCTATGGGAGATCTTTCAGCTACTAATTGCGAATTCGATCTCCTATACCTCCACCACCAAGAGTTTTAAAAATCATAGAAAAATAACTTTTAAGGGACATTTCTTTAATCATCTTTGCGTCTATATTAGCTAAATCCCTTGGTGTAGACATATCAATTCCACTTAATTGAGCGAGACCTGTTATTCCTGGACGCACAGCGTATACATCTAAAGCGCTTCTCTCAATTATTAGCTCTGTCTGATTTAATAAATTGGGACGAGGACCAACTAAACTCATATCACCTTTTAGGACATTCCAAAGTTGGGGTAACTCATCCAATTTAGTTTTTCGTAAGAATGATCCTAACTTAGTTACCGATGTAGCTGACGCGAGATGAGTTGCTACTGATTCAGTATCAACTTTCATCGTACGAAATTTAACGAGCATAAATGGACTTCTATCTCTTCCTATCCTCTGCTGCCGAAACAACGGTGATCTCGAATCACTTAGTGCGAGTATATAAATAAGCACTAACAATGGGAAACCCAGCACCAATCCCAGCAGGGAAAACAAAATATCAAAAAAACGTATCAACGGCGATCACCTTGGATAAAAGCATCAACAGTTACTTTAATACCCTGTTCAACTGAAAACGGCGGACTCCAATTTAAAAGTTTCATGGCATAACTGGAATCAACTTCTAAATTACCTACTAACCTATCTACAATCTTTGACTTCCCTAAAATAACGCCGAATAAACGAAATAAAAAACTAGGTAGTGGCCATAACTGGGTTTTTCGCCCCATGCTCGTTCTGATTAATGTCATCAATTCTGCCAGCGACAACGATTTCTGATCAGCAACTAAAAACGTTTGTGACGTTGCCTTCGGATGAGTGCAACAAAGTATAATAAAATCTACTAAATTCTCAACGTATATCATAGACCTCACATTACTAACCAAAGAGAATGGCAAAGGAATACGACTATCGGCAAGCTTTAACAAACTTAGAAAATTAGCCCTAACGCCTGCCCCGTAAACCAAAGGAGGACGAATAATCACAACTTCAAGTCCCGTCGATGTTGCTAACTCGCGAAGCCCAATTTCCGCTTCAAGTTTAGAAATTCCATAGGCATCTAAAGGATTTGGAGCATCGCACTCATTAAAGAGAGGACGGCCATTCGTGTTTTCTCCATTCACCTTAATCGAACTGACGAATACAAACCTTCTAACGCCAGCTGCTGCCGCCTGGCGAGCAAGATTGAGAGTGCCCTCAACATTCACATCGCGATAAGCTTGTAACAAATCTACATCACCGTCGTTCATGACATGAACACGAGCTGCAAGATGTATAACGCAATCTATATTTTCTAGGCAGTCAGTAAAATCTGTGCTTCGATTGATTCTCAAATTATAGCTTCTAACTCCATGATGAGCGCAAGTCCCTATAACTACCGAAACCCTTCTGCCCAAAACTGGCAACAATGCCGAACCTACGAAGCCGCCAGCACCGGTTATTAAATACTTAGAATCCATCAAGTCCTTACCAAACGCTTATAAACGTTGGAATATGATTGAAGCATTTTTTCAGATCGAAACATTTCATTAAAACGCTTCAATGCATTTTCCCCCATGCTGAGGGCATCTGCTTCGTTGTTCCACATAGTATCCATTGCAGATGCCAGCGCTTGCGAATCCTCTGGAGGAATAGTTATACCAGTAACACCATTCTGATTAATGAAACTCATACCTGTACCAATCTCGCATGAAATCATCGGTTTACCAAACATAGATGCTTCTAATAAAGACATCCCGAATGCCTCCGAGCGAAGATGCGAAGGGAAAACGAATCCGTAACACATAGATAATAAGGCAACTTTATCTTCATCTTCGACTCGTCCTATCATATGTACTCGATTCTCTAGTCGTAGGGATGAGATTTTTTGTTTTAATGCTTTTTCCTCTGGCCCGCCTCCAACGATTGCAACACTGAAGTCATTTAACGCGCACGCCTCTAGCAAATAATCCAACCCTTTGTAATAACGCAAAGCGCCTACAAAAAGAAAAACTTTATTTCCAATTCTATCTTTCCAAGCTTCAACTTTTTGCTCGCATACCGAAGGATATGTCGATGGATCTAACCCAAAAGGAATCACACTAACCTTACTACGATAGCGTGCTAATACGGAGCTAGATTCTACGTAATTTGGTGATGAAGCAACGATTGCATCAACTCTGCTCAAGAACTTATGCATAAGTGGAGTATAAAAATGCAGGAGTAATTTCTGTTTGACGACATCAGAATGGTAAGTCACTACAGTCGGCTTACGAACGCCACAGATAAAATGCAATAGATCCATAAAAGGCCAAGGAAAATGGTAATGAATAATATCAGCCTCTTTGGCTAGCCGGCGAAATTCTTTAATCACAGAAATAGATATGCCTGTTGACGCAGGATTAATAGTTAACTTAGAGTAGTAAACTCTATGTGTACCTACTTGCTGATTAGAAAAAGAACCACGAGTACTTAAGGTAAGTACACTAGCATCAATGTCAAATTTTTCGGCCCCTTCTGCCAGCTGAAATACCACCTGTTCTATTCCACCCATCGTATCTGGATAATAGGTTTTAAAAAAATGTAGAACCTTGATCATAATAAAATCATTTACTACCTATACTCCGATAGACGTTTAGAGTCTCTTGCGCACATCTCGTCCAGGAAAATTTCTGAGATTGGATGAATCCATCTTCTATCGAACGCTTACGCCAAATATCATCTTCAAGACCTCTACGTATGTTGCTCGTTAACATATCAACATCGTCCGGATCAGACGTTAACGCGCAGTTACCTGTAACTTCTGGTAAAGAAGAGCTATTTGAACACACAACTGGAACACCAGAACTGAGAGCTTCCAGTACAGGAAGACCAAAACCCTCATAGCGTGAGGGAAATACGAATAACCGAGCTCCTGAAAAGAGTACCGGTAAATGCTCAGCTGGAGTGAAGCCGATATATCGTGCCCATCCTTCGTGTTCCGCTTTTTTAATCTTCTGATGGATTGACTCGCTTTTCCAGCCTCGATATCCAGCTAATATCAGCGGCCAACGACGACGAAGTTCCATAGGCAATCGCGAATAAGCTTGAATTAACACATCCAAATTTTTCCTCGGTTCGATAGTACCTACATATAAGCTGTATTCACCAAGGGTAATAGCATACTCAGAAAGAATCGGACTGATTTCATTATGAGACCTTGGGCGAAATTCTGCTGCACTTGCCAACGGCACACTAAATACTTTATTCGCTGGGTACCCAAAATAACTAATCACTTCGTTACGGGTATACTCTGAGTCTGTAATTAATGCATCAGCATGATCAAAAGTATATTTCAGTGCCTTACGCATATATCGAACTCGCTCTGAGGGGTGAAATTCAGGGTGCGTATAAATCGATAAGTCGTGAAATGTGACTACCTTCTTACCGGGAGCTGGCGGAAGATAGAAATTAGGACCATGATATATATATGATTCACTCTCTTTTAATGCTGATCGTTGTATGTATGGTAAAATTCCCTGATACATATCAACAATAGACTTATTACGAAGCAATAAGTTTTTAAAGTTACCTAATAATTTTCTTTTCAGGCTATTCGCCCCTTCGTCAACATAGTCATTCACCATATCTGGTAAAGTATGTACGAATTTTCTTCCTGAAAAGTACTTCAACTCAGAAATAGTAGATTCGGACTGAAACTGCCTAACCAGCTCATAGGTATAACGGCCTATACCTGTCAACGGATAACGTATAGGCTCGATAGAGATGATGACTTTCATTAACTATTCAACATCCAACTTAAAGTATCTTTAAGTGGTCGTGAACTCCAATCTGGAACTAAGGTACGTAGTAAACCTTCATCACCACAAAGACTCTTCACTTCATTAGCTCGAACGAATGCAGGATTAATCTGAATATCCAATGAATGCCCACTAATATTTTGACACATAGTAAGTATCTCTCTTAGAGAGAATGTTACGCCAGAACAAACATTCACTGTCATATCATTACAATCAACTTCCAACAACCCCTGATAGGCATCAACTACAGCTCGAACATCACTAAAATCGCGCCAAACATCAATATTTCCCAACTCAATTAAGGATGATTTCTCTCGAAAATGTCTTACAATTTTTGGAATAAGAAACTTTTCGTCTTGACCAACACCGGTGTAATTAAATGGCCTTACGATGACAATCGGTAAACGATCTCTCCACAAATTAGCGACATATTCCATCGCCAATTTACTAACAGCATAGTCATTTGCTGGAGATACTAATGCACGTTCATTAAGAACTCCTGCCTGAGCATTCCCGTAAACATTTGCACTACTAGCCAACAAAACTCTCGTTGGAGAGATATTATTTTCAGTGAGCGCACTTAATAGGTTACGAGTACCGACTAAGTTCACTTCGTAAAAATCGTTCGCATCGCCATGCCCAACAAAAGCAAGAGCTGCTAAATGAACAACAAAATCAGGTCGTACTTCCTTTACCACCTTCTTAATGGATGCCAAGTCACGAAGATCCACAGAATAATAACCTAGGGAATTATCTATTTTGTCTATTGCTTCTGTGCCAGTGCCAAATACGACATAACCTGCCCGAAGGAGGTTCTCCGCTAAATACTTGCCAGTAAAGCCATTAATTCCTGTAATTAATACACGCTGATCAGTTCTCATTAAAAAGAAAACCCTTGTTCGTTCCTACGTAAGTCAGCCTCCACCATCATTTTGCAAAGTTCTTCTAAAGTAGTCTTTGGTTCCCATCCTAACTTATCTTTAGCTTTCTGGGGATCGCCAATTAATAACTCAACTTCCGCTGGGCGATAAAATTTTGGATTGACCTGAACAATAACATTACCGGTATTCTTATCAATGGCCTTCTCATTTTCACCAAAGCCTTGCCATTCAACATCAAAATCGACAGCTTTCGCGGCTAGGGTTACAAAATCTCGAACTGACTCGGTACGATTGGTCGCTAACACATATGTATCAGGCTCGTCAGCTTGTAACATTCTCCACATACCTTCTACGTAGTCTTTAGCATAACCCCAGTCACGCTTAGCATCCATATTACCAAGTTCAAGTAGATCTAGCTGCCCTAGCTTTATCTTAGCCATAGAATCGGTAATTTTACGCGTAACAAACTCTCTGCCTCTTAATGGCGACTCGTGATTGAACAAGATACCGCTTGTAGCAAATATACCGTAAGACTCCCGATAATTAATCGCCATCCAGTGGGCATATAACTTCGCGACACCATATGGGCTGCGAGGGTAAAAAGGCGTGCTCTCAATTTGAGGAATCGCTTGAACTTTACCAAACATTTCGGAAGTGGAAGCCTGATAAAAACGTATTTTTGGATTGACAATACGAATTGCTTCTAGTATGTGAACTGGACCGATACCAGTGATATCCGCAGTAGTAATCGGCTGATCGAAAGATACACCAACAAAACTTTGCGCCGCTAAGTTGTATACTTCGGTCGCCTGGGTCATCTCGAGCAAACGAACAGTTGATGACAAATCGGTTAGATCGTATTCGACTAAATGCAAGTTCTCATGTCGCTCGATGCCAAGCTCTTTAATTCGCCAAAAATTTACTGAACTCGTCCGTCTATAAGTACCATATACTGTATAACCTTTTTCTAACAAAAGTTGTGCTAGGTAAGCGCCATCTTGACCTGTAATACCCGTGATAATTACGTTTGCCATATTATTTCCTAAAACTATTATTTACTATAATTGTGAAACCATGCACAGCCTTCTTGTACCGGACTCAACTCTAAATGTACATCTGACACATGAGGAACAGCAACAAATAAAGTTGTATTAATGGAATCCTGTGGATTGACTTTATTTAAAATCGCACTACGAATACCATCAACTACAACATTATTATCTACATCTAACCACTGATAACTCATATGAACCGATCCTAGTCCTAATGAATGAGAAATCCATGGATAAGAACTGAGATTTACTACGTTAATATTCATCAACATATAATCAGGCAAGCCGGACAAAAACCGAGATCTAAAATACTCAATATCGTTAATTTCAACTGAATATCTATAATCATTAAAACATTCATAACTGCCAGATGTCGAGACACTACTCATTTTTGTGTACTTATCAAGATTAGAATGAACAGGAAGTATCCGAGCCTTCATATTATAAATACCAACCTGACAGAAAATGACTATAATTATAAAAAATAAAATCCTCCTAATAACAGATGAAAAACCACAAAAACCAAGGTATAAGGGTATTAAAAATAAAAATATCGATATAGCTTTAAAATAACCAGTGTAATGCATCATCACTGTAGGGCCAAAACATGCGTATAAGCCAATTAGCATTACCCACGCCAAAGCTAATCCTCTACCACCGTGAAAAGGTTCCTCTCTACACAAAACAACTCTTACGGATGCGATGGCAGACAAAACTAATATGAATAAAAAGGAGGCCAAAGAAAGGAGTTCAGCAATAGAAACCCAACCGGCTCCCACTAGCTTATGGTGCCCGCGAACAGATGACATAAAATATTCATACCAAGCACTAAACGGAGCTCCCAAAATACCGTGTGCCAGCTTTGATGGCGCTACACCAAAATGAGATATTACATAGGCTTGCCACCCAACAACCACAATGCATGGGATCAACAAAAAATATATAGGAGAAGGAAAAAATAGTGAAAGCAATCTAGCCTTAAAATTCTCTCTACTCAAATTAGCTATTGCTGGCATCACAACACTTACAAACAGTATCGCTGCCGGAAAAATGGCGTAGACCTCCCGAGACAAAGCAGCAAAACTGAAAAATACAGACGCGAAAAAATAACGCCTTATCACGATAAACCCGATAGCAATTATTAGAAACGAATCGGCAGCTGCATCCGGCAGTGCATTAAAAAGAGTTATCTGCGTACCAGCACTAAGTGACCAAAGTAGAATCCAATAAGGATTAACCCCCATACTCTGTAATAATCTTGCCCCAACGATAGATGCAATAGTTATTAGCGTAAGATAACTATAGATATACAAGATTGGAGATACCCAATCGCTATTGATCAACTTTGCAATGATCGCCGCAAAGAGAGACATTCCAATTCTCTGGTACCTGTACGCAGGTGCATCAATATGAACTGCGGTATCCTTAAGCCCCAGAAGATCATTAGCCATATAATAGTAGAATTGGCCATCCCAACCGGTCTGCCCCTCTCCGTGATACAAAGGCTTAATGCCTTTTTGAACCAATTCGCTCGGCGTACCAAACATTTCACCTGCAAGAATATGGTTGTTTATATCGCCTTCAAGAGTGCGCTCCAAATAAACCCAAAAGCTCAATATCGTAAAGAGTAAAAAACAAACAGTAACCCCAATTATCGGCATTATTTTTAATGGTTCTTCTAATTTCCTCATCTATTTGTTTAATCCTATTCTATATATTTCAGCATCCCAATTAATCAGTTCCGAAATTTCAGATCGTGTTAATCCTCGAAGAATAGAGCCTTCCTTCAGTCTAATAACAACCTCATAATAACATCGTAATTGCTCTGTCTTAGAGCTGCTCATCTCCTCCCCAACCCAGACACCAACGCCTTCTACAAATACAATATCAGGAGACGCACCGCTCGAAATGACATTCTCGAATTCTGATGTTGTAGAAAAAATTACCGGTTCAGAACCCAAAAAGACTACGTGGTCCGGATACATAACCCAAAAGTTCTTAACAATATCCAAATACCGAGAATTTATCGCCAGCTGATCAAGATCATAGGTAGTCTCTTGCCTATAGCCTCCGACTTTAGGCTTTAACTTATCAACCTTCGCTACATGCCCACAGCTAGAGTCAAAACTAAAGTGCTTAAGCAATCTGTTTAACAGTTGATCAAGTTCGTCAACACTATCTGCCGCGACTACCAATCCGTGATTCTTCATGAAGACAACATTTACTTCAGGCGCTCCACTTATTTTATCAAAAATTGCTTTAGCTAAAAGAGGGCCGGGCTTGTAATAATCAACCACTACGTAATTGAATTCATCTCCTAATAAAGCAATTAATATTTCTTCAGCATTACTCTGAACGAGGACACTTAAAACGTTTACCGCGTGTAAATGAGCAACAACTTGCCATGGAAGAATGGCATGAAGAAGAGTCTCTATAGACGGTCGCAGAGCCCCTGGTGCTTCAGGCATTGGCTGCACGTGAAAATTACCGTTATCCACTTCGTACAAAATATTTGAAAGACTTACAGGTGTGAAAATATCTTCTTCTTTTGACAATGCTAATCTAGTGCCTGAAGCTTTAATCCACAATGTATCTGAATCTTTCCACGATACATTTCCTCCAGCACCTTGAACCAAAAGGGGATCCAAACCAATCTTGGAACAATATTCAATGACTTGCTTCCGGATTTCTATATGTTTCATTTCATCCCTACCTTGCAATCCCATTGATTAATTTCCTAAACTCCCCGAAATTTTTGAAAGTTGCGTCTGCACGACACTCCCCTACTCCAACTTCAACTCCGCAGTGAACTTTCTGCAAAGTCACTGCATCAATTGTATCTCTCGCACCTTTGATGTCATTAATAGGATTGTCCCCAATCATCCAAACGTTATTACCTTTAGGTTTCATCTTTTCTAACGCTATTTCAAATGGTGCAGCATGGGGCTTATCAAAGCCGGCCTCTTCACTAGTAACTATATAATCAAAATAGTGATCTAGACCGAAGTATACGATTTTTCTAAACTGAATCTGCGAAGTCAAATCAGTTACAATTGCCGTAGGAATACTTAATAAACGAAGATCATCCAAAAGTTCTTTTACATCGTCAAATAGTACTGCATTACTTAAAAAAGTTCTCCAATACGTTTGCTCAAAATCCAGTGCAAGTAGTACTTGGGAACCTAACCCCATTAACTCCAACATTCTTTGCATATAGAGCAAACGACTATGAGAGGAAGCAGTTGATCCCAATCTACTCTTAATTTCCCCCCGAGCTTTCATGAACGCCTGATCAAATTGTTCAGGTTCGATGGAAAAAACATTACATACCTTTTTCCTTACTGCATTTTGAGCAGCCTCGTGAGCAGGCTCGTAGTGATATAAAGTATTATCAGTATCAAACAAAATTGCATCAGGAAGAACCTTGAACTTATCTTTATCTACTATATTCATTATAAAAAACGCTTAGTCAGTGCTTGATTTATATGAGAGAGAACCAGTAACTGCATTATCCCAGTAACTCCATCTTGCCATTTAGGGATTATATCCAGAAACTCAAATATACGAGGACAAACTATGCTAGCAGCCATTGCAACATCATCACACCTAGTTTCCCCTTCAATCGTAATAGAAACCTCGTTGAGACCGTCAGAATACTCAATATCAACATGCAGACCGCACACTCCAATTAGAGCTCGCACCAACTCTAATTCGTTAAATCCTTGCTTAGAGCTAACGATTAGTTTGAAGCGAACACTATCTGAATCGTTCAAACCACTCAGCATTTTCTCATGTATGGGCTTCAAGGTAAGAATTAGATCAGCATATTCTTTTTGTGGCCGAATAAATCTTTCCGAGTCAGATTCTCTTTTTCTTAAGGCACTAATAACCCGCTCATAGCTATGCCCGCGCTGATTTACATCTCTCAATATTTTAAAATACTTCCTCAATTCTTCATCTATATCAAGATAAATACTGAGATCATAGCAATCCCGAAGCCGAGGCATATATAGCGCATGCAATCCACTAGCAATAATAATATCATTACTTTTTGATAAGAATGGCTTTGTCATTTTCCCTGTTGAATGATCATAATGCCTTGCGCGTATTGACTTTCCATCACTCAAATTAAGTACGTCTGTCGAAAAACTCGATAGATCATTTGACATGGGATTGAGATGGGTCATTACTTGCCACATAGGCTTATGTCTATCCCATAAATGATAGTCATCTCCCGACACCTTAGTTACAGAATGCGAACCAAATAAACCTTCAATTGAGTCAACTAGAGTATCTTTTCCGGCTCCAGAATCCCCCGCAATACCCAGCACCAATGGTCTTCTACTCATTCTAAAGAAATCATTTCTACTCACCGCCTCTCGCCACAATCTATAAGCAAGAACTCCGCCAACTACAACAAGCAAAGTCTGGACATATGAAGCAGCGCGAGGAAATAAATTAGAATCAATGTAGCTATAATTTATATCAAAAAGAAAATTATGCTCCAACGCACTCAACAGCAAAGGAGCATTGCTTAACATATACAAGACTGAAAACAAACTCACAATTAAAATAGACGTATTACTACTAGTTAGCTGGTATAACACCAGTACAGGAACAGCCCAAATAAACCAACCTGGCGATGCTGGAGTAATTAGGACAATCAATAGAAATGCCACACCAGATACTGACATTAACAACTCGAAATTCAATCTTTTAATTCGCCAAGCCGCGTATAAAATAAAGAAATAAAGTAAAGGTACTAGATATATAGATACAACGCCAAGATCGAACTCTATACTATATATTTTTTCCATTTCAGGGTTACTGAACAACATATTGATTGCAGCAGGCTGACCAAGGAATAAAGAAAATGTAAAAACAAAGCCCAATAATATTCCAAATAAGTATTTAGACAAGTATGATCTAACAGGTTTATTATGGAGGATATAAATCAAAAAAAATGGAAGAGTAAGCACCATGCTTAATTTAGCCGACGTAGCAAAAACCGTTACAAATCCCGCAAGGAAAAACAACTGACGTTTGATTAAGAAAAATACGAAAATCAAAATAGAGACTGGGATAATATCATTAAATCCAAGTACATATGTGGCCAATATAACGATTGGTGACAACCAATATAAAACCAGCAACATCTTAATCCTGCCAGCACTCAAAGACTTAAGTAATATTAATAAAGAAAAATCTGCTAGCAACATGCAGAGGCTATAACCTAAAGCGAGAGGCAAACCTAATAATTTAGCAATAGTTATAAAAGGTAAAAGCATCAACCACATAGCATAGCCATAAGGAAATGCAACCGAGGAACCTCCTATTTGAATCCAGTTATCCCACGGTTCTAAAGTAAAGTTCGACAACGAACTTTGCATAAAAGGAATGTACCATTCAGATACCGGTATTGCGGTAATTGTGAAAATTAATAATAACTTAATACCCATGCCTAGCAAAAACATGGGATTTTTCCAAATCCGTATCATTTCGGCTCCATTTCCAAAAGCCACAGATCAGGCCTTTTAGTGCATACAGCATGTGGGCTTATATGGGAAGCTCTCATATTTTGAGCCATATTGGGAATTTCAACCTCCGCCTCCCGCCCTTGTAATTCAGGAGAAACAATACATAACTTAAATCCCGCACGGATTAAACGATTGAAATCCTCTTGAGTTAAGGGAAATATATTAAAGCAATCAACCCATACCCACTTAACTTTACCTGCTAGAGTCAAGGCAGATTCTATACTTTCGTATTCTGATACTCGTACAGCGCATCTATCTTCGCCAAGGTTTGACCATTTAATAAGAAACGGAAAAGATTGATCAAGGAAAAAATAATTTACGATATTAAACTTCTTCATTAGAGAAATTATACGTTCTTCCAAGCCTTCTTCTTTAACATTCAATATCAATGTCCCATGACGATAATTTGAAACCCAAGTTTCAAAACACTCACCACTAACAAATGCGTCGTGGTGAATGATAAGTCTATCTCCGAAACTTCTTATATCAACCTCCACACCATACTCATTTGGCGTAGCGATTAATTCTGCCACTGCATTCCTACGATGCCTAATCAACTCCATAAATCACCAAAAATCCAATTAAACTAATTTATCTATTACAACAGCCAAAGGATACTTAAAATATTAATTTAATTTTCGCCTTAACTGCAAGCTAAACTCAATCGTGCGCTTAATAAACTTCCACTTTGATGCGAAATTGACATTCCAATGAGATACACCATAAGCCCGACTTCCAAAAAGAACAGGAAACCTTTGAATATTAAGATGACTTCTTTTTGCTTGGTAATACACATACAAATCGAGAGAAAAATCATTCGGTGGATTTTCCAACCCGTCAAAAAATTCTTTAGAGAACATTGTCGGCTGAGCATTTATGTCCCACATCACTTTATTCAACAGTAATGTTTCAAATACACTCATACCTATTGTAAAAAGAACATCCATTAATGGCCGACCATACCTCCTTCCTTTCACAAAAGTATCAATGCCTTGATTTTTAAATAACTCTAGGCCCGCAATAACATCACAAGGGTCTGTTTGCATATCCGCATGGGTCCAAGCAAGAACATCGCCAGTAGCTGATCGAAGACCGCTTAGAACACCGAATCCATAACCCTGATTAGTTTCAACCGTAACTATACGAAAACTAGAATTGTTCAATACAAGATTCTTCAGAACATCCTTAGTATTGTCAGTTGATCCATTATTTACAAAAATAACCTCAACATCATCACCTTGAGATAACAGTGTACAGCGATCAATTAACAGAGGTAAGTTTTCCGCCTCATTATAACAGGGAATAACTAAAGAAAGTTTCATGACTTAATTTCCTTAAATACTAAATACTTCATTCCTACAAAGTTTAAAAATGCCGATGAAATCGTCGCCACTACAAATGCCAGATTTATCATCAAAATGGTATTTGAACTATTAGATATAACCAAATCATTAACAGCTATATTTATAAATAGTGTTGTCAGATATAAGATCATAAACCTTACAGAGCTCTTTGTTTTATATTTAACATGTCCAAAAGTCCAATATCTATTCGCAAAGTAAGAAAATAGTGTTCCTGATAGAAAACCAGTCGCTTTTGATAGGCTATTAGAAAGATCGAAGCTAATCATCGCACTATAAATAATATAATCAACAATTACAGTCAGCGCGCCCACCACAATAAATACAGATGCCTCTCTACGAATCATAAGATACGTCCGGAACCATAATCGCATATTTCTGGTCCAGTTCCCGCGCCTTCAATTCTGGCACTCTATGATCAGTATAAACAGAATATGGATGACTAGGCCATTTGTGAAAACAAGACTGCCAATATTCAAATGTTTTCAGATCATTCGGAGTGCCCCAGGATATGTAGTCATCTACCTCAAATAACTTACAGCTAAGGCCAAGTTCTAGAGCATCATTTATGCAGGTATCCAAATAGAATTCACCGTTAACTCTCGCCTCACGTGAAAACATTCTTTCAGTGCATTTCAAGAAGTCTTCATATTTCTTAAACGTAAACGCACCTATAACAATCGGGTCAGTTTCAGGGGACGCTAAAGGTGTTTTTACGGAAATTGAAGAAACCATATTATCGCTCTCTGCAATCCAACCGTACATATGAGGATTACGCAATGCATTAGGATGGGAGCGAACCCCCCAAACAACTACGTCGACGAAGTCATCTCGCAATATTTCGTCTAGAGATGACTGCTGATATAGGATTCCATTATCACACGCACCAAAAGTAAAAGGACCTTCTAAATTAGCTTGCTGACGAAGAGCTTCTTCCAAACCAAATAGCGCTGTACAGGCCTGTCCTTCAGTAACGGCAGGCACCATACAAAGAAGACTGCAAGGAAACTCATCCCGAAGGGTGCCGCTTATCTCCTCAACATTTGGCATATCCTTTCGGAGAACAAATGCGTATGAATTGGCTAAAGGAAGGTCATTAACAGCTTGAATTACCATAGGCTTTCCTGAAACCTCAATTAATGGCTTTGTATCCTTATAGCCCTCATTGACAAAGCGCTGCCCCAATCCTGCCATTGGTACAATCACGGTCCCTGTAGGTTCGCCAATTTCCAATGGTTTAATATAACTACTAAATACCCTTGACCAACCATTATACTCACGAACGTCTTCTGGAGTTCCCCACTGCATAAAGTGTTGAAGAGGATAGACTAGTACCTTCTTATTATCTGCGAATAATGGCTTGTAAGCTAAACTTACGTAATATTCGCCTCCTAGCTTCAAATCATCCTCTTTCATCTTTGTAAAAGCTTCAAACATTAGCTTAGCAGATGAAAAATAATATGTGCCGCTTGATGCGTACTCTTCCATTCTGTTATTAGTATAAGGTTGCTTTTCTTGAATATCTGAAACCCATCCATCTTGCTCACGCAAATATGCATAGTTAGTCGTTCCTAACGAATGTGGATGAAAGCCTTTATATGCTGGAATTGCTCCATCACAACCGGTCTTTTCTATTACGGAAACAAAATCATGCCAATCCCAGTAGCAGGTAAAATCGCAATAATTTACTATTGTTGGTAAATTTGGATCTATATACACGGATGCCATCATTACCGCATGAACTGGTCCCAACTTGTGTGGAGCAACGGAAACTATCTGTCCTGTGGGACAGTAGCTCCGAAGTATCTCCTCCATTTTATACTCACTAGCATTTAAGTGATCTTCGTTGCAAATGAAAATGAAATTAGTTTCTCCAGGAAACATTTCGATAATATGAGCGATAATTGGCTTACCATCTATTTCAATTAATGGTTTCGGAACTTTATATCCCACATTTCGAAATCGTTCTCCGAAACCAGACATAGGGACCACAATTTGCATACAAACCTCTATAATTATGGAGAAATTAAAAAGAAAAACCTTGTTTATTCCGGAGCAAATCCGCTTCCACCATAATTTTGCAAAGTTTTCCTAAAGTTGTCTTTGGCACGCAGCCTAACTTATCTTTAGCTTTCTGGGGATCACCTATTCACAGCTCAACTTCCGCAGGGCTGATAAAATTTTTGATTGCTCCCTAGTACCAATAACATCTGAGATGTTTACAATTCACCCGAACTATTCTAATAATTTAACTAACTTAGAACCATGTATTAAATTCGCTAATTTATGGCTACTTTCTTTCCAGGTTAGCCAAGTCATATCTTCGGGCTTTGGTATTTGGTTTCGCGAATAAAGCTCTAGCCAGTCTATAATAGAACCCGCAAGATCTCTAAAGGAGTCATTATTAACAAAATAGTATGCATTATCACCAGCAACTTCTCTAAAAACTTTAATATTTCGAGCAATAATTGGGACACGATACTGAGCAGCTTCAATTAAAGGAAGACCGAACCCCTCACCATATGATGCTGCAATTAAGCAACTACTAATTGCATATACTTTTTCGAGATACTCATCGCTAGTATTTTTTAACCAGAATAAACGCTTATTAAATTCAGGATGATTCTGGATATAATCTAAAATTTCTGGAATATCTCGTTTAAGCGAATTTGGCAGTCCTCTCCAACCTTCTTGTCCCACAATCACCAAATTAACATCATATCCCTGATCCCAGAGCAAAGAAAAAGCCTTCAAAGTATGCAAGTACCCTTTTCTTGGCTCAATAGTACCAACCATTAAAAAGGATACCCTTGCAGAAATTTTCTGGATCGTTGCAGCTGCTTCGATGGGCAACCCTTTACTGGGCGCCGAACTCCTAACATCCGCACCTAAGTGAAACCAATTAATAGAGTAATTTCGCTCACTAAACCCTCTAACATTTTCACTCATCCATCTAGAAAGTTCATCAGCGACTGTATTTGAAATACAAAAAGCACCATCGAAGCTAGATACCGCCTCAATCCACTTACGATGAGAATCTTCTGCACCTAAAGGAAATACATCAGGCATAAGCAGAGGTAATAAATCGTAAACAATTGCATAGACACTAACGCCCCTGTTTCTAAAATCCTTGAAAAAACCAGCTAATTCAGCACGAACTAACAAATCGCCGGACAAATCAAGACACATCACAATATCTCCATTTTCTGGCGATACTGCACATTCAGGTACGACACTAATTGGACAATCCAACAGGCCTAAAGTATACGATGAAGCTGTACGATAAACCCAACTGCCACCATGCTCATAAAGATATACTGGCTCAATCACAAAACCAACTGGAGGAGATTCTAATAAACCAAGTAAAAGCGCTCTAGCAACTCTTTCTATTCCTGTTTTTAATTCGGTTCGGCAGAGTGCTGATATATCAAGAAATAAACGCTTTCTCTGAATGAGCAAGGGAAATGAATTGGATATACTCTCAGCCAGATATGCAAGTTCCGCATCGCTTGGATCAAAGTCAATCTGGGTAGATATCTCATTGAGGACATTAGGTAGTAAACCTTTAGTATATCGACAATTACTTTCAATAACGTCAATATAGCGAGAAGCACAATAAGCTGGTGAATGCTGATCTTCAATAATATTCTTAGCTCTATTCCCCAGAGAAGCTCGCCTTTCAGTGTCTGACCATAAACTGTCTAATGCAAATACTAATTCTTCATTATCAAATTTATCAGCCATCAAATAAACCGCATCTGCATCTAACTCCCCCATCGAGCCGTTACTATTGACTATGACAGGAAGGCCATACTTCATACAATCAAGGACCGCAGCGGATGTCTCTCCTCGTGAATTAGTACGCAACTGTACAGCAATGTCAGCTGCTGCTAGATATTTGTTATAATCGTCATCCGAGACAAAACCAGTAATTATAATCCGTTCATCAAAAGCATTATCTTTAACTGTATTCAACAGGTTTTTTCCGTAATCTCCCCCCTCATTCTCACCAACAAATATAAGTTTGGAAGTAGATATTTTGCTAAGCTTTGAATCAAGCCAAGCATTAAGTAACTTATGGTTTAGCTTAGTCGCATCTATAAAACCAAAACTACAAACAACAAAGTCATTCTCCGCAATATTAAGTGCCCTTCTCGCACTATCTCTATTCGACATACGATCTGTACTTCTAACTAGTGGAATGTAATTCCAATCATTCCCAACGCTGTACCATTGCTGAGCTAAAGTTTTTGAGTACCGAGAATGAACGATGACATCAGTCGCATATTTAATAAAAGGTAAATTGACTGGATAGTTAGCCACAGCACTCTTAGAATTTAAAAATCGATCCCTAACGGCAATATAACCATGGCTATCGTAAAGCGATTGAGTCCAAATGCTTGACTCGTGCTTGCTAGATTCCATCCATGACAATATGCCACTTAAATAAAAATCATGTAAAACTACAACACCAGGAACATCCTTCAATAACCTCAACATATACTCATGAAAAGGTGAATTTCCTACTTGATATAGAACTCTTGATATATTTTTTGAATTTTCCAATAGCCATTTTGAATCTCGAACCTTACTTAGCAATTCGTTTTTCACACCAACTACAGATATTTGATCTACGACCAAATATATATCATAGTGCTTCGATAGCTCGTTCAATAGATCTAAACTATAACCTGCAATTCCTGTTCTCTCTGGAGGCAATGGAGAAACAAAAGCTAAGATAGGTTTCTCACAAGCGGTAGCTGATTTTCTTATTTCGTTTTGCTTAAGTTCATAAAGCGATTCAAATACCGAAATAGCTTTATTAGCTGTGAAATCCCAAGAGAAACTCTTTGCTCTTCTTAAACCATTTTCGCTTAGGCGATTCCTAAATACTTCATTAGTAAGACTTAATTCAATTTTATTCGCAATCGAATTGAAATCAAACGGATCGAATAGAGCTTCATCCAGACCAATAACCTCAGGCAGGCTAGAAGTATTCGCACCTATTACTGGAGCGCCGCATGCCATTGCTTCAACCGCTGGAAGCCCAAATCCTTCGTGCCAAGAAGGAAACACATATAATGCAGTAACATTGTACAATTTAACTAACTCTTCATCTGTGACATAACCAGCAAAGAATATATCCTCATTTGATAAACCAAAAGATCGTGCAATTTCAGTGAGGTAATCCTCATCCCTCTTCGACATTTTTCCAGCTAAGACCAATTGATACTGACTTCTTATTTCAATTGAGATATGTGCAAAAGCCTGAATTAATCGCGGTAAATTTTTTCTACGATCAGCACCACCCGTATACAAGATGAATTTCTTATATATTCCAATCCCCAGCAGCCAATTTTCAATATTACTATATTCAATATTTAGTTTTCTAAAAATCGGCTCCACAGCAGTAGATATACTTGTTATTTTCAGCTCATCCAACTGCAAAGCATCAATAGCCTCACGACGTGAAAATTCCGAGATAGCCAGAAATGCATCAAATCTTTCCAAAGATTCTAACTTATGGCGATAAAATTTTTCATAACTTGGGTTCGGATTTAGATACTCCTCCGGATTCAAAAGCGGTATCAAGTCATAAATCATTACAGTCGTTAGCCAACTATTTAGACCCTCTCGCTGCGTAGTAACCGCTTCTTCACCATACCCTTCAAATAGACTCATGACATGAACCACATCAGGCTTCATACTTGCGATGAACGAATCTCTTATGATTTCAGCATTCAAACGTCTTGTAATATTTCCCGAGCCGTTGCAATAGGCAACATTATTTGGTGCATACCACACCCTAATATTTTCTTGAGGAAGAACACCTTCAAATTCAGATCGTATCGACGCTATAGTGCTGCTTAAAATTCCATTTAAGACCAAAAAGACTTCGTGCTCGCCTTTATTGCGAACCATTGCCATCACAAATGACTTTACATATCGCCCGATACCACGAAATTTACTTTCCGTCTGCATTCCTTGAACATCTATTACAATCCGCATCGTATTTATCTTACCTTGTTATTTTCTATATTCTCTTTCATCTTGAGAAATATTTCTTTAGCTTTAGGCGTCATTATATATGTATCGACTTCTCTAGCATTTTCAGAAACTGAAGAAACCTCACGTACAGGCCCTCTAAATGTAGTATATTTTTTAAAAAATGAGTCTAATTTTGGAATCCTTTTTATGACTAATAGCAACAAAGTCCGCAATTTCGGATGCCGCTCAACAAAATATCTAACGGAGTTTAAAGCTAACTTAATAGAGCGCCTAGGACGACTTCCTGGCTTGAACGTTGACCAAGCGACCATACCAACCTTAATCGTTTTAAATAGTGATTTATTCTGAGCAGCAATAAGCAGACTAATCTTCCTCTCAAGCTCGACTATCCTCGGTTCGTGAGACTCTCTAAGCTTTCGGTCTAAATCGGTAATGCGTTGCTGATATGAGTCACTAAGTTTTTTATCCAGCTCTTCAATTCCCTGCTCATATGAGCCGCTAAGTTTTTTGCTCAGCTCATCAATCCCTTGCTCGTAGAATGTAATAAATTCTAACTTGCTGATTAACGTATTCTTCAAATGAGTGACTTGATGAATCTCTTCCATCAATTCATGAATAACAGCCTGTTTGATAGCGGAGATTTCACCAAACTTTTCATTTAGTGATTCTTCATATTTAGCCAAAAGGAAATCTAACGAATTACCTAAGTCCTGTGGAACTAACTCATCTATATACAGTTGATTCTCAATACTCATTTTCTTCTGAGCAATAACAGAATAATCTGGACTGACATCGTAAAAAACATTAGCTAGAGAAATCTGATTACCGTTAGCTGCGAGATCTGCCCCCTGAAGCCTAAGAATTTTTGTCCGATGAAATCCAGAATGAGATACTAAAAACTGTAATAACGCAGAGGGAATAGGATTGTGATGCGTGGGATCAAGATAAAAGAGATTCGAACCCACAACAACGTTCTCAGCATTTGGGGTTTCTAGTATTAACAACCCTCCAGGTTTTAATACTCTATAAGCTTCTACAATCAACTGCCTGAGAACTTCAAATGATAAATGTTCTGCAATATGGAAACCAGATATCAAAACCAAACTCTCGTCTGCGTAAGCCTTAAGAGCAGCCAACGCGTCTTGCCTTTCAACGGATAGACCTAGACGATCACACTCAATGAGCATACCTTCATCTAAATCAGCCCCCTTGGCAATAAAGCCTTGTTCAACTAATATTTCTAACCATTCGCCTCGACCACATCCGAGATCCAAGGCATAGTTTTTGTCACTAATTTCTTTCAAACAAGATATAAATGGTAGATATACTGCCAGTCTATTCTTAACGAGCTCCCTCGACCCTCTAAATTGATCTTCAAATTCTCTATAAAAACTATCTATCATTCAATTAACTCTACTACTGGAGGAATCCAAGCGACACCAATGAATTCTTTATGCTCTGTATTAACAACATTATAAACTAAAGCCATGTCTAACCACTCAAAGTTATCTTTTAAGTGACTTCCACTACTATGCAGTGCAATTGCAAGGGAGTATGACCCTACTCCAAGATTCATATTAAAGGCAAAGCTATATTCAACTATTGACCCCAATTCCGGTTCATCTAATTTACTATCTAGGAAATGTGTATTAGTGCCGTAAATAGGTTGACCTAATCGATCTTTAATCATATAACCGACAACCAATTCTGGAATTACACTATTCACTTTTACTTTTATCTTTAATTTTACTAATTGCCCGACATTCACATATTCAATTTTTTGCCCTTCATTATTAAAAAGCTCGACTGAAAGTATTGTCGCTTCCCCAGATCCAGACTTCGTCTGAATCTCACCATCTTTCAATTCACGAGTTTCAATTTTCGTATTTTCTTTGTGGGCTATAAGTGCATTATAGAAATCCATCACTTCTTCGGGGTTACCATCCTTAACAATAGAACCTCTCTCTATTAGAATTGCTCTATCGCATAAAGCCTGTATTGCACCGCGATCATGCGATACAATCAATAAAGTCGTTCCTTCCTCTTGAAATTTTCGAATACGATCAAAACTTTTGTGTTGGAAATATGCGTCACCGACTGACAAAGCTTCATCTACAATAAGTATTTCCGGGCGATAAGCAGTGGCTACCGCAAATGCCACTCTCATCTGCATACCACTAGAATACATGCGAACGGGCTCATCAAAGTATTCGCCAATTTCAGCAAAAATCTCGATGTCTTTTATAACAGCATGAATTTGATCGACAGTAAACCCCATCAATCCAGCAGCATGGTAAACATTCTGCCTACCCGTTAGCTCTGAATTAAATCCCATTCCCAATTCGAGAATCGCCGCAATGCGACCTTGTATCCGGATATACCCCTCCGTTGGCTGAAGCGTCCCCGTTATCATTTTAAGAAGTGTAGATTTACCTGCGCCATTTTGACCTATAATTCCTATAGCCTCACCAGATTGAATGCCGAAATTAATATGCTTCAATACCCAATGCTCTTCGCTAGGCTTAACCGGAAAATAGAACCATCTAGCAATACGCTGCCACTCTGACCGATAACTTCTGTAGGATTTACCTAAACTCTCTACTGTTAACACTCTCATAGGACATCCGCCATTTCTGCTGCCGAGCGTCGAAACATAAATAATCCCAAAACCAGCAAAGAAAGACTAATCAAAGCAATGAAAGCTAAAGACACTATATCTGGTGTCTGTTGATACACTAAAACATCATGATATGCTGAAACAATTGGAAATAGTGGATTGAAAGCCAATAATGATTGCATCTCAGAGGGTACAATATTGACGGGGTAAACAATTGGCGTAAACCAGAATAACATCTGTAGAAGAATTGGAACAACCTGACCTATATCCCTAACAAATACGTTAAGAACCCCCAAAATTAATCCAAGACCAAGACTAAGTCCAAGGGTTGCAAGCGTTAATGGAATCAGCCACAACGCTACCCAAGCTGGATTTTGGCCCAACAATGCAAATACGGCCAATAGCGCTACAAACAATAACGTATTGTTCAACAAACATGCACCAGAAACGATTGCCGGCAAAGTGATACGAGGAAACATCATTTTTTTCATCAAATTGCCATTATCTATAAATAGATTAAGGCAACGCCCAACTACTTCAGAAAATAACGTCCACGCAAGTGTTCCAGCCATAAGATAAAGAGCATAAGCAAACTCGTTATTTATCCCAGGGAGCTTGGCTGCTAATACCTTAGAAAGAATTAAAGTGAAAATAGCGACCTGTGCTAGTGGATTGATAATCATCCATAATCCCCCCAACTTACTCCGAGCGAAACGTGATTTAAATTCGTTTACGATGGATGAAATAATAAAGCCGCGATAAGCTATGAGGCTTTTTAGCATTGAAAACATTAATAGAATGCCTTTAGTTATAATATCTCAAGCCAACCACCTGGAAGGCCTTCACTAGTTTAAGCGTCAGCTCTGCCATAAATATCTTGGAAACGGACAATATCATCTTCTCCAAGATAGTCGCCACTCTGTACTTCAGCTCTTCGTAGCGTTTTACGAATCAAATTATCGCCGTCAGGTAATATCATGAAAGGTTTCGGATGTGCCTCACGAGACGCCGGCCAAAGTCTGCTACCGACACCACCCGACATAATTACAGGAATTAACATCCTAAGATTCCTTTTAAATATATATTCAATACGTGTAACAGCAGCTAAAAATCATTATAAATTACTCTGCCAATCACCAATGCCGACTTGTAGCTTTTCTAAACAAAAAATAGAAGAATTGATTTAGTGGAAAGACTACAACTACCTATAGCCTTATCTCATTATTAATGAGTAGGCACATTTTTGACGGATTACTACTCTGCGTTATCGGCCTACCAATCACCATATAATCCACCCCCGCTTCCTTCGCCTGACGCGGCGTCATCACCCGCTTTTGATCACCAATATCTGAACCCTCTGGGCGAATTCCCGGTGTTACTGTCAAGAACGATGGCGCACAAATATCACGGATCAATTTCACTTCTTGAGCC
>TARA_R110001583_G_scaffold72800_1_pt1 | contig 24684 bp, 13 predicted proteins | sample TARA_R110001583 | Tara Oceans TARA_R110001583 (sample SAMEA4398432) | marine metagenome | biome: Polar Biome; feature: [MES] marine water layer (ENVO:01000295) within the mesopelagic zone...; material: water (ENVO:00002006), including particulate matter (ENVO:01000060) such as...... | reverse complement strand
TTACCCCACCTACGCCGAAGCCAGTGCAGCCGCACAGGCGCTGGGGCTGACAACAGGCACTGGATACCTAGCTGGCTACACTGGCGATCCACGTCTGCCAGTTACTCCTCACAAGGTTTACAAAAATGACTGGACGGACTGGTACACATTTCTAGGCACTGAAAAGAAGGATTTTTACCCCATCTACGCCGAAGCCAGTGCAGCCGCACAGGCGTTGGGGCTGACCACATGCCTTGGATACAAGGCTGGCTACTCAGGCGATCCGCGTCTGCCCGCTAATCCTCACAAGGTTTACAAAAAAGACTGGGCTGGCTGGCGTAAATTTTTTGGTGTCACAGCAGAAACGGATCGCTTCGTGCCCTATGAAGATAGGTACCCCAATTGGTGCAAAATGTTTCGCAAGTGGTTATCCAGCGAAACGGCCATACAGGCTAAAGAAGCCTCCCTTGATGTGTTTTTGACGGAGTATGTAATCCGGCAGAGGCTGGATGTTTATCCCACGATTGTGCTGCATAAGGAGCATGCGTTTGATGAGGAGCGCTACAAGGCGTTGATCGAAAGCTCGGCTGATACCCTTAGAAAATCAAGACATCGCCACCTGATAGCATTCTTTGAATGGATGCTGGACAACTATTGTACTGATGATGATGATGATGAGCGGATAAGGCTGCTCGGTTATCGCAATCCGCTGACGACCCTGCTGGCTGGCTTCGATGATGAGCTGCCCCAACCCGTGTCTCCTGACCAGTCCACCAAGCCACCACTGGGCATTGAGTATGTGGAACGCGCTCGACAGTGGTTGGTGCCTGAAGGAGCGTTAACACTCAAGGCGTTGCCGCACCTCTACGAGCAGCTGCATAACGCCGACTGGCATGAGGTGCCCGAGTCGCTGATCGACAAAGCCGACCCCAACTGCGTGTGGCGTAATCGCGAAATTAAAAGGCGCGGTACCGTCACTGAAATATGGTGCCCGGTGCGTTTTATCGCTCTTTACACACTACTAAGAATCCCACTTAGAGGGCAGCAGATTCTCTGGCTGGACAGCGGTGAAACGGATAAAAACATCCCTCAGTTACAACCGGATGGCAGCATCCAATGGGTGCCGAATACGGGTCCACTGGCTCCTGTCGGAAGGGTTAAACCTCAGGGTGTTATCCAGCCTGCACGAGATGGCAGCAAAGAGGTTAGCCTGTATATCACTACCAACAAAACAGGACGCACGGAAGGCGGGTACAGTATTGACTGGTGCCCACACGACTTGCTGTATTGGTTGCTGTTACTGCGTGACTGGCAAAAAAAATACAACCCGATAGCCAAGCCGACACCGTGGTTGAATATTGTAGCGGCGCGTAAAATCAACCAAAAAATATTGGAACAACGGGGCACCCAAGCCTTTTTGTTTCGGGAAATGCGTCGTCAGGGTACCGATCAGGAAGGGTCGCCTCCGGCTCCCCAGTCTGCTTTTTACTACCTGCCGGAGTTGCTGTATCGCATCCAGCGCGAGGGGGAAGGTTTGGCACGTCTGCACCCTAGAAGTAAGAGCAAATACGAGTCTGATTTTACACCCCACGCCTTGCGTGTGAGCCTAATTACCGCCTATATCGTGGACGGTAGTGCGTCGATAGCATTGATCTCCAAGTTGGTCGGGCACTCTTCCATCGTGATGACGATTTATTACACTAAGATCAATGCGCAATCGATGCGGGAAATCCTGTCGCAGGCGGAGATCAAAGCGTCCAGCAAGGGACAGGATCGACTGCGCAAATTAGCACTATCGCGCCAGTTTGAGGAGTGCAAACAGCAGCTGGTTGGAAGGGACCAATCGTTCTTCGACTCACTCGACAACAATCACTCCGCAGCAGCCTATCAATTTACTGATCGCGGGATTTGCCCGATGAGCGGGGCCGGTTGCGATGAGGGTGGCGATCCAGTAAAGGAACGGGAGCGCTACCTAGACTATGCCCCCGTCGCACCAGGATATTTGGGGAAACGCAACTGCGTGCGTTGTCGCTATTTTGTCACGGGGCCCGCGTTCTTAGGCGGGCTGGTGTCACTGCTCAATGAGCTGTCGTTAGAGATTCAAACGGAGAATCAGGTCAACCAAAAGGCCGGTGAGCGACTAGAAGAGCTGGAAAACCTACGCTATGAGTGTGAGAAGTCTGGTACGGCATTCTTTCAGGACTACGAACTTCATCGCGCACAGGCTGACTTCGAGGAGAGCACCGCAAAACTGGATATGTTTCTGTGTGATTTTGTCTGCACTCAGCGACTTGTTCAGCGCTCAACAGACCTACTAAATCGCAAGAGTGATACATCCAAAGGTCGCTTCAACTTGATCACTACGGATGCGATTGGTGAGGTTGCTGTTGCAGCCGAAGAGAGTCAAAGCAACTTCCGCTTGCTGACGACTATTTGCGCCAACGCGGAGGTGTTTACGTCCTCTAATCCATCCCGTGCGATACCTAGCCGCTCACTGATGATCGATCGCATGGCGGATCTCAACGGCTTAGCGCCTGCGATGTATCGCTTGACCAATGAACAGCAACTGAAGGTCGGGAACCAACTCACCGCACTGCTGATGCAACGCCTCAAATCCTGGGAATCCATCGAAAAGCTGTTCAGTAGCGAAGCGCTGCTGGACGAGTTAAGCCATGAGCAGAACTTAAAGCCGCTCAGTGAGGAAGTACAGCAGTTATTGATGTCCGGGGGCACGGGGTTGCTACCGCAACAAGACAACGCAAGGGTAGGTTGTGATGAGTAATCCAGAGTCCATTTTGGAGAAGCTGAAAAACAAAGCTAATTCGGAACGGGCGGTTCAATCGTTAGAGGCCATTCATGCCGTTTGCGAGGACCTTAAAAAAAGCGGTCACAGTGACTTCACCGTGGCTACCGTGGCTAGAATGGGCGAAGGTCGAGGCGTCCCTAAGGCACAATCGATTCGTAACGCATCAGGGGAACCCTATCGCGTGCTAATTGCCGCCTGGCAGAACTCGACCAGTAAAGGCGTGGTGGCCAAAAAACGTGCCTCTGCTTTGCCAAACTCATATAGCTGGGTGGATGAAATTGACGATCCGCGCCTTCGCTATCTGGCTCGAGATATGGCGGCGAGGATGAGTGAGCAGAAGGCAGATTTGCAGCGCCTCAAGCAAGTGACCCAATTGCAGCTCGACATGCGCAGCAGCACCCCTGCTGCGCAACCCGGCACCGGTCTAGAACTGACAGAAACGGAGCGGGAGGCACTCAAGCAAGCCATCGATCCTGACTTCCTTGAAGCACAGGAGTGGACGATTGATAGTGCTGGGCGAATCAAAAATAGGAGTAAGCGAACCTTGTTTCAGGCAGGCTTTGTGGATGCACTGCAAAAGCTGACAGCGATCGAAGGAGGATAGTCATGGCTAGCGGACCGCAGATAGGGGAGCTAAATCTCGTCGCATTTAACGCCTGGGTGCACGGAAAAACAGACGATGACTTCCGCGAGTATGTCCGGGGAGAAAAGCTCAATCGCGTCGAGATTGCGGCTGAAACTGGTATTGGCAAAAGCGCTTTGGGCCAAAACCCCCGTGTCAAAGGTGCGCTAAAGGAGCTGGAGGACGGTCTGAGGGAGCGAAACGTGCTACCCCCGCTCAAGAGCACCAGTGAGCCAATAAAACCCCCACAGCGCGATTTAGAGGCTCCGCAGCGACGCAGAGACGCACAGCGCCTTAACGCACTGGAGCAGCAAAATGCAGCCCTGAGGGCCGAACTAAGCGCCGCCAAGGGCAAGCTAGAGCAATACAGTCTCTTGGATGAGATGCTTGCCGAAACAGGGAGGATGCCACGATGAACGCCAAAACACCGGGGCTACTAACCGCCACACTACGCGTAACGCGTGTGCGCGTGCGCAGCGCCAAGCTTTGCGTCCTGTTCGGTCACCGTGTCGATCTAGAAACAAACCATAACGATCGGAGCCAGACCTTTGATGTGGATATAGTTGGTTGCCGCCATTCCTGCCAGCGTTGCAGATCCTAAAGGGCCACAGGTGGGTGAGGTATGGGAAGTATACGGTGAAGCCAGAACTGTTGTGCGAGATATTTCAGGCCTTGAATACCCAATCAAGGACACCCAAATTGACGCTCAACATGCGACCCTTTTACGCCCTTCCGGCAGCCAACTGGTGCAGTGGTTAGCGGACAACATCGATGGCATCGGCGTCACAAAAGCACAGAAGCTCTACGACCTCTTCGTCGTTCGGTCGGATGTAACTCTGTACGATGCGTTGGATGCAGAAGACCACGAGGCAATAAAATCAGTGATCCCATCGGAACATATCCGCACCGCCATGTTTAACAAATGGTTGGCAAGCGGCGACGCTCAGACACTGCGTTTTGTACAAGAACGCTGCATACCCCTGCCGTTAGCGCGCAAAGTTATCAAATTCCATGGCAAGCAGACGATCGACAAACTGCTCGAAGATCCCTACCGATTGCTTAGTTTCACGGGTTCCTGGTCGCTAGTCGATGGCCTAGCAAGGGATAAATTCGACTTCGCCCTGGATAGCACGAAGCGGCTGTCTGCTGCGCTAGAAGACGCGCTATACGCTGCGTTGGACGAAGGACACACCTGTCAAAGCCTGGATGACTTGTACCGCACAGCCAGCAAGTTGCTAGACCCGCACAAGCAACCCAAGCAAGCGTTTGACACTGCACTTCTCAACGGTAAAGCAGCGGGCCAGTTTATGCTGTCTGGAGACCTTGTCGACCCCAATAAAACACTTCTTCATGCAACGGGTACGTGGCTCCAAGAAAAGTCCTGTGCTTTGTTTATTCGCAAGCTGATCTCAACCCCAGAGCAGCAGCAGCGGCTATTTCAGGTTGACGTACCTTCTGTAATAAGCGAATTCGAACAAAGTGAACAGCAGCTATCAGGCTTGCCTGAATTCCAGCTAAACTCGGCGCAGCGGAAAGCCGTCGAGACCAGCTTCAATAATCGTTTCAGTGTAATTACCGGTGGTGCCGGGGTCGGCAAAACCACTGTACTTAAAGCACTGTACAAGCTGCTCGATCACCTGGGTAGACCACGGTATCAGATGGCCCTTTCCGGGCGCGCCACAGCGCGAATGGTAGAGGCGACACACGAGCCTGCGACAACTATTGCAGGGTTCCTGAAAAGCTACAAGTACACTGGCCGGGAACTAGCTCCGGTAGTGGTGATTGATGAAGCATCAATGCTAGACCTCAACACATTTTACCAACTATCGCGCAAGCTGCCACTGGACACTCACTTAATACTGGTGGGCGACCCGTATCAACTTCCTCCTATCGGGGCAGGATTAATATTTCATCTGCTATGCGAGCTTTCCAGCATCCCTAGCACAGAGCTAACAGTTGTTAAACGCCAGGCAGCTGACTCCGGTATTCCCGCCGCTGCCAAACAAATACGCAATGGCATATGGCCTGAACTCACCACCGACCCCTCAGCCGATGTCGCTTTTATCCCTTGTCCTGATGGCCAGATACTAGAAACCGTAATGAGCTTGTACGCCACGGATAGGGAGCGCACCCAGATCCTCGCAGGCGTTAGGCGCAATCCTTACTGCGGGATACAAGAAATCAACAACAAGTGCCGCAGTGAGTTCATCCGTCCTTTAGCAAAAAACCTTTGTGTAAAAAGTGAAGATACGGGGGATTTCGAGGAAACAGGATTTCGTGAGGGGGGCTTAATACTGTTCACGGCCAACGACTGGGAACGAAACATCCAAAACGGATCTCTAGGCCAGTTGCTTGAAGTGTTCGACGAGCCTCTAACCGTCACGTTGCAAAGCACGGATGAGGACGGAGAAGCTAAGTCGAGGCAAGTAGCTGCCATTGCTAAGGCAAAATTTGACGATCATTTGCAATACCTGCTTCCTGGAGATGTCGATAATTTGGAGCATGCATATGCGATTACTGTGCATAAGTCCCAAGGCTCGCAGTTCGAACGAGTGATCATTCCCATTCGCAAATCACGAATACTGGATCGCACATTTGTTTACACGGCGGTTACTCGAGCAAAGCGGCAAGTGATATTGGTAGGCGATGAAGATGCCGCTAAGGCGGCGACAGAGGCACCACCAAAAGCGTTTGAACGACAGGTCGGGTTACGAGCAATGCTAATCAGCTGATTCTTGGTCGGATGTGTGGGATAAAATAAAGAATCATCATAAAGGTCTGCCATTGCGCACTAAGCGGACCTCATGGCGAGGGCTGAGAATTGCAAGTTCTCTACAAAGCGGACAAGTTGATGGTGTTAGCGTGCACCGCTATCAGCGCTCGCGCCAGCACCACCGTATACAAGGTTCCGTAGTGTTGCGTAACATCATCCGCCAGCAGACTGATCCAATACTGGATCACTGGCTGCACCAGTAGTGGCGCCACCGAGCGTTCTCTAGTGATCACGATCACTTATTAGGCTCGTATCTCCATATAAACCAACAGTCTTCTGTGCGAAACTAACCGTCATCCTCTGGTCCTCGGAACCCCAGCCATGGCAGGCATCAACAAGTCCAAGCTCACCGAAACCGACATCATCAGCAAGTTCATTCTTCCTGCCGTTAAAGAGGCTGGCTGGGATGACATGACCCAGATTCGCCAGGAAGTAAAACTGCGTGATGGCAAGGTGGTGGTGCGGGGGCAGATCGGTGCGCGTAAAACGGTAAAGTCTGCCGATGTGGTGCTGTACCACAAGCCAAATATGCCTCTGGCGGTGATTGAGGCGAAAGCCAATAAGCATGAGATCGGCAAGGGGATGCAGCAGGGGCTGGATTACGCCCGTTTGCTGGAAGTGCCCTTTATCTTCGCATCCAATGGCGATGGCTTTATCTTCCACGATAAAACAGCGCCTGCTAAAGGCGGCCAGCTGGAGACTGAGATCAGCCTTCAAGCCTTTCCAAGCCCTGCGCAGTTGTGGCAGCAGTACTGTGAGTGGAAAGGCTATACCGCAGCACAGCTGCCGATGATCACCCAAAGCTATCACGATGATGGCAGCGGCAAGTCGCCACGTTATTACCAGCTGCAGGCGATCAACAAAACAATCGAAGCCATCTCTACAGGGCAGAATCGCATTCTGCTGGTCATGGCCACTGGCACGGGTAAGACCTACACCGCTTTTCAGATCATCTGGCGACTCTGGAAGGGCAAGCATAAGAAGCGCATCCTGTTCCTGGCTGATCGGAACATCCTGGTCGATCAGTCCCGCATTAACGACTTCCAACCTTTCGGTCAGGCGATGACTAAGATCACCGGTCGCACGGTTGATCCGGCCTATGAAATCCATCTGGCGCTGTACCAAGCCCTGACCGGCCCCGACGAATCACAGAAAGCCTATAAGCAGGTTGATCCTGACTTCTTCGACCTGATCGTGATCGACGAGTGCCACCGTGGCAGTGCTGATGAGGACAGCGCCTGGCGCGAGATCTTAGAGTATTTCAGCCCAGCGACACATATCGGCCTAACCGCAACGCCCAAGGAGACCAAAGAGGTCTCAAATATCGATTACTTCGGCGAGCCGGTTTACACCTACTCGCTCAAAGAGGGGATCGAAGACGGCTTCTTAGCGCCCTACAAAGTAGTCCGGGTGGATCTGGATGTGGATCTGCAAGGCTGGCGACCTAGCAAAGGACAGGTCGATAAGAACGGTGAGGTGATTAAAGACCAGATCTACAACCAGAAAGACTTCGACCGTACCCTGGTGATCGACGAGCGTACCCAGCTCGTCGCCGAAACCATCACCGCCTACCTCAAGCGTACCGATCCGATGGCCAAGACCATCGTGTTCTGCAACGACATCGATCATGCCGAGCGGATGCGCCGCGCGCTGGTTAATCTCAATCCTGAGCAGGTCGCCAAGAATGAAAAGTATGTGATGAAGATCACCGGCGATGATGAAATTGGCAAGGCGCAGCTGGATAATTTCATTAATCCCAAGAAGGCCTATCCGGTCATCGCCACTACCTCAGAACTGATGTCGACAGGGGTTGATGCCAAGACCTGTAAGCTGGTGGTGCTGGACCAAACCATCAAGTCCATCACCAAGTTCAAGCAGGTGATCGGGCGCGGGACGCGGATTGATGACCGCTACAACAAGCTCTGGTTTACCATCCTCGACTTTAAGAAAGCGACCGAGCGTTTTGCCGACGAGGAGTTTGACGGCGCGCCGGTGAAGATTCTGGTCGCCAAACCGGAACAGATCATCCTGGATGATTCCGATGAGGATCTGTTCGACGACGACGATGACGATGACGCCGGAATCGATGGCGGCTCAACAACAGCGGAAGATGGCACTGATCCTGATCCAACCCTAGACCCTATAGACGATGGCGACGGTTGGGATGATGAGTACCGCTATATCAAGTATCAGGTATCCGGTGTCCAGGTGAAGAAGATCGCCGAGCGGGTCCAGTACTACGGCACCGATGGCAAACTCGTCACCGAGTCCTTTAAGGACTACACCCGCAATACCGTAGCCAAGCATTTTAGCTCGTTGGATGACTTCATCCGCAAGTGGAACGACAGCGAACGCAAGCAGGCCGTGATCGATGAACTGGCTGACGAAGGGGTTATCTGGCAGGCACTAGAAGAGGAAGTGGGTAAAGAGATGGACCCGTTCGATCTGATCTGCCATATCGTCTACGATCAGCCGCCGCTAACCCGCCAGGAGCGCGCCGACAACGTCAAAAAGCGCAATTACTTCGCCAAGTACTCGGAGACCGCGCAGACAGTCCTCAATGTGCTGGTGGACCAATATGCAGATGCAGGCATTGCCCAACTCGAGCAGCAGGGGTTCGCCGAGCTGAAAGTGCCTAAATTAAAGGCGCTGGGCAACCCGATGAACATAGTTAAGAAAGAATTCGGCGGCAAACCCCAGTATCATCTGGCGATCAGCGAGCTGGAAGCCGAGCTGTACCGCGACGAGGCGGGCTGATGACACCCTCGCAAGCGCGTAATGCCATTAAGCGAAGCCTCAAAGCCCTGATCGACCCCAAGCCGACACCACAGCAAAAGTCACTTATCTGGGAGTATTTTCAGAACCAGTGTGCGTACTGCGGCTGTCCGTTAAAGCGTAGTGAACGCAAAGCCCACATAGATCATCTGATCGCGGAGTCGGAAGGTGGCAGCAACCAGTTGTGCAACCTCATCCTGACCTGCCCTGTCTGTAACGGCGATGAAAAACGCGAGCACGCCTGGCAGGCGTTCTTGTTGGAAAAATGTGGAGACGACCATAGCACGTATCAGGCTCGGCATGATCGAATCAGCCAATGGCAAAGCGAACAGTGCGGCTCTGCAACGCTTACCCCGGAGCAGCAAGCCCTGTTGGGCGAAGCCTTTGATAGCGTCAATGACAGTTTCACCAGTGCCGTTAAACAACTTAGGCAGTCACGCAGTTAGACAGCCACGAAATCAGTCAATCACGAATTCAACATTGAGAACCCTATGTCCGTAAGCTCCGTTATCAAATCCATCCAAGACATTATGCGTAAAGATGCGGGCGTTGACGGCGATGCCCAGCGCCTGGGTCAGCTGTCTTGGCTGCTGTTCCTGAAGATCTTCGATGCTCAGGAAGAACAGCTGGAGTTTGAGCAGGACAACTACCGCACGCCCATTCCCGAGCAATATCTGTGGCGTAACTGGGCGGCTGATAATCAGGGGATGACCGGCGATGAGTTGCTCGAATTCATCAACACCGATCTGTTTCCACGCCTCAAGGAGTTGCTGGCCCCGGTCGATAGAAATCCGCGCGGCTTCGTGGTCAAAGAAGCCTTCAGCGATGCCTTCAACTACATGAAGAACGGCACCCTGCTGCGCCAGGTGATCAACAAGCTCAACGAGATCGACTTTAGTGACTCCAGCGAGCGCCACCTGTTCGGTGATATCTATGAGCAGATCCTCAAAGACCTGCAGAGTGCCGGTAATGCCGGTGAATTTTATACCCCGCGGGCAGTCACGCGCTTTATCGTCCAGCAGATCGACCCGCAGCTAGGCGAATCCATCTTCGACCCTGCTTGTGGCACCGGGGGCTTCCTGGCCTGTTCCTTCGATCACGTTGATACCCATTACGTGAACACCGGTGAAGACCATCAAACGCTGCAGCGGCAGATCAGTGGCGTCGAGAAGAAGCAGCTACCGCACCTGCTCTGCACCACCAACATGCTGCTGCACGGTATCGAAGTGCCGGTCCAGATCAAGCACGACAACACCCTCAACAAGCCGCTATCGAGCTGGGAAGCCGATGTCGATGTGATCGTCACCAACCCCCCGTTTGGTGGCACCGAAGAGGACGGTATCGAGAAGAACTTTCCCTCAGAGATGCAAACCCGTGAAACGGCGGATCTGTTTCTGCAGCTGATCGTCGAGGTACTGAAAGACAAAGGCCGTGCCGCTGTGGTGCTGCCCGATGGGACCCTGTTCGGCGAAGGCGTTAAAACCAAGATCAAGAAGATGCTGCTGGATGAATGTAACCTGCACACCATCGTCCGCCTGCCCAACTCGGTGTTTGCGCCCTACACCAGCATCAAGACCAACATCCTGTTCTTCGAGAAGGGTGAGCCGACTCAAGCCGTCTGGTATTACGAAGTACCACTACCCGAGGGCATCAAAGCCTTTAACAAAACCAAGCCGATGACGTTGGAAGACTTTACCGCCTGTGCCGACTGGTGGGGCGAAGGCGACAGCCCGCAAGCCAAGCTCAAGCGTGAAAATCGCCAGCAGAGCCAGCAAGCCTGGAAAGTCAGCCTCGATGAGATCGTGGCGCGTAACTACAACCTTGATATCAAAAACCCGCATGTCGAAGAGCTGGTCTGTCACGATCCGGATCAGTTGCTGGCCGACTACGCCAGCCAGCAGAGCGATATTCAAAAACTGCGCGATCAGTTGCAAGGCATTCTCGCCGAAGCACTGAGCCCCAGTCATGGCGTGGTCAAGTCATGAGCGCTCAGCGGCTAGTTACCGAACATATTGACCTCTGGACCTCAGCCATCAAAGCCAAGGCGACTCAGGGGCGTGGCAGCAGTAAAAAGCGCGAACTCTATGGCATCAAGAAACTGCGGGAGTTGATCCTGGAGCTGGCGGTACGGGGTAAGTTGGTACCGCAAGACCCGAATGACGAACCAGCCAGTGTGTTGCTGAAGCGGATCGCTGTTGAAAAGGCGCAGCTGGTCAAAGAGAAGAAAATAAAAAAACAGAAGGCGCTGCCACCTATCAGTGACGACGATGTGGTGGAGGGTATTCCTGCGGGGTGGATATGGACTCGACTAGGTGAGATCGCGGAGATTGGCCCTCGAAATAGCGGAACCACCGATGATACGAAAGTGTCGTTTGTTCCAATGCCATTGATCTCAAAAAGTTACAAAGGCGATCATGGGTCTGAAGATCGTACGTGGTCAGAGATAAAGAAGGGCTATACACATTTCGCTGATGGCGATATTGCAGTTGCAAAAATCACCCCATGCTTTGAAAATAGCAAGGCAGCTATTTTTCGAGGGCTAAAAAATGGGGTCGGGGCTGGCACTACAGAATTGCATGTGGCAAGACCGATCGGTAACACATTAGATCGGCTATATATTCTTTTATACCTCAAAGCTCCACAGTTCCTAATCATTGGCGAAACAAAAATGACAGGCACCGCTGGGCAAAAACGTGTTCCAACGGATTTTTTTGCCGGTAACCCATTACCTTTACCCCCCCTCCCTGAACAACACCGCATCGTCGCCAAAGTCGATGAACTGATGGCCCTGTGCGACCAGTTGGAGCAGCAAACCGAAGCCAGCATCGACGCCCACGCCACCCTAGTCGAAACCCTGTTGGCCACCCTGACCCAAAGCGCCGACGCCGCCGATCTGGAACAGAACTGGACCCGCATCGCCGACCACTTCGACACCCTGTTCACCACCGACCACAGCATCGACCAGCTCAAACAATGCGTCCTGCAACTGGCCGTCATGGGCAAACTCGTCCCCCAAGACCCCAACGACGAACCCGCCGCCGTGCTGCTAAGGCGTATCGCTAGTGAGCGAGATAGGCTTGTAAAGGAAGAAAAGCTTAAAACAAAAGCCAATCTCGAAATTACAGATACGGAGAAATACTTAAATGTGCCTGAAGAATGGGGGCATATCCGTCTAGGAAATCTAGCAAAGTTTATTGATTACCGTGGTAAGACACCGACCAAGCTGTCAGAGGGCATCCGCCTAATTACGGCTAAAAATGTCAGGTTCGGACACATATCACTGCAGCCTGAAGAGTTCATCTCAGAGGATGAATACAAAGCCTGGATGACCCGAGGGTTTCCCAAAGTAGGGGATTTATTGTTCACTCCAGAAGCGCCCTTAGGGAATATCGCAATAATTGACATCACCGAAAAATTTGCTCTGGCACAACGTGCAATATGTTTTCAGCTACATGAGCCAGCGTGCGCTACGTTCCTAAAGATATTCATAATGTCTCTACCATTCCAAGAGCAGCTTATTTTAAACGCAACAGGTATGACTGCGACGGGCATAAAAGCATCGAAGCTCAAAGAGATTCCTGTTCCACTGCCATCGCTTGATGAACAACATCGCATCGTCGCCAAAGTCGACCAACTGATGACCCTCTGCGACCAACTCAAAGCGCGTCTACAACAAGCCCAGCAAACCCAGCTACATCTGACCGATGTGGTGGTAGAGCAAGCCGTCGGATAAACAGCTCAAGGATCGAGAATGAAGCTCATTGAAGAGAAGTACCGCTGCCTGAAACCCACTATCGACTACCTCACCGATGAGGTAGTGATGGCACAGGCGTGGAAGAAGACCCACGGCTACATCCGTTCGTTCAACTGGTACGCAGACACCCTTGCGCTGGATGTATCCGCCCTGGGTATCGAAGACAATGCCAAAATTTGGGCCAACTCTCTCAAAGATGGCAAAGCCCTCCATCCGCTTGAGCTGGTACCCGCCGCCAAGAGCGAGTCCTGGCTGATAGACGAAGAGGGCTGGCACCCCAGCGCGAAAAGTGAAATCAAAAGAACCGAGGATAAAATACCACTCAGGCCATTGGCGCACCTGACTATCCGTGATCAAACCTGGGCCAGCGCGGCCATGCTCTGCCTGGCAGATGCTGTGGAGTCTGCCCAGGGTGATTGCAGCCATAACAAAGATGGCGCCGAGGGCACGTTAGCTCGGCAAGTGTACAGCTACGGTAATCGCCTGCTCTGTGACTGGAAAACACCGAAGAAAGCCTGGTTTCGCTGGGGCAATAGCGACACCTACCGCAAGTTCTACACCGACTATCAAAACTTCCTCAAGCGACCGATCGCCACCGGACGCATCGTCTCAGAACAACAGGCCGACGAAGAGTCGGTCTTTATCGTCAACCTCGATCTAAAGAAGTTTTATAACACCATAAAACGCCAGACCCTGTTACAGCGGCTGCAGAAAATATGTAACGATTTCGAGCATGAAGAGTGCCCTGAATTCTGGCAAGCCTTCGCTCGAATCACAGATTGGCAGTGGAGCGACGAAGACGTGGCGCTTGCCGAGAAGCATAAAATGGGCGTGGTCAAAGAAGGCCTACCCCAGGGGCTGGTCGCCGCAGGCTTTTTCGCTAACGCCTACCTGATCGATTTTGACCGGGAATTTGGTGAGCTCATCGGTTTGAGCCTGGATACAACCAAGGAGCTGGTGCTTCATGACTACTGCCGCTATGTAGACGACCTGCGGCTGGTGGTCAGTACCGATGAACACAGTATTGAAGAGATCACCGAACGTGTTAACGCCTGTGCCGCCAAGTTGCTCAAACAGTATGGGGGCGATGAACTTGCTATAAACGAGGACAAGACCAAGGTTACGCCGTTACCCGATCTCGACAACAGCGGCAGCATGGCCAAGCGCATCGAAATGATCCAGGGTGAGCTGAGCGGCCCTGCCGACAGGGATATGCTGGATTCAGCCACCGGGATACTGGAGAGTTTATTAACGATTGAAGATGATCAGTTACCGAGTAAGACCATCCCAGCGGATCAGCCTCTGCTGCAAATTACCGGCTTTGACCACGATATCCGTCCCGACACCCTGAAACGATTCGCGGCTAATCGCCTTGAAAGTATTGTCAGAAGCAAACGAAAACTGACACTAGGTATCGAAGCAAGCGGTCATGCCCACTTCGACAACAGCGATAACGAAAGCGAGCTGCTAGCGAAGAAACTGATTCTGGCGTGGATGCGAGATCCTTCGTTAGGTCTGGTACTGCGCAAAGCGCTTGAGATCTATCCCTGCGCAGACCTGTTCGAGCCGGTACTAAAAGCGATCTACCGTCGCAGCTCCTTCTCTGGCGAGAAGGATGACGATCATACCGCTGCGATGATGGACTATCTGCTGGCAGACCTGTTTCGCTGTGCAGCGGATTTTAACGGCTACTTCCAAGTGGTTGATTATCCCTCGAGTCTGACGCCCAACACTGTCATAGAGCTGATCAGCCGGTACGCCCAAAAGGTCATGGCCTCCGATAAGGCCTTGGTCTTCATCAAACGCCAAGCCCTGATGTTACTGGCGGTTATGAACAAGCCCGTTTTGGAAAAGAGCAGCGAGCTGTTAATTCAACACCATCAATTTTTGCATCGCCTATTGGCGGGTCATCTGCCCGATAAGTATCAGGGACAATTCAGTGCCTTGTTTGAGGTTGCCGGTCAGATCACCGACAACTTTGATACTTACGCGGCTGATTTCTTGACGTACATCGCCGATCTCGATGACGAACAGTATGCCGCTGTCGAAGTTTTTGCCAAGCGGGGCGGACCCTTCTGGCTCGCGTTATGGAAGCAACTGAAGAAACCCGGAGCCAATAAATCGCTACTGGATCAATTCAGATGGGCGACGCCTCAGGTGGGCACCACACCGGCAGCCCGGCAACAGCGGCTGGCAAAAGTCATCGCCTCAGAAAGTAACGGCTTCGAGCACGAAAGCGCACTTATCAAACTGGGCTTGGGACTCATTAGCTTAATCGGGAAAAACGAAACACTGTCCGGCCGCTCACCAGCTTCGATCAATGTAAAAGTAGAGCCCTCTTTACCCTGGAATCAACTTTACCGACCTGAAGTGACTCAAATAGAGTGCAAACTGGACCTTAAATCCTATGCTGATCCTCGCTTCGTGGTACCGGACTGGTTGGCTGTAGACCTCGATGACACCCAGTGCAAAAAAATCTACTGGCTGGGTACGATTCTCAGAGCTGCAGCACTCGGCGGTGCCGACTTTACCGGCAGCCGCTGGAAGACCGGCAAGACGGTTACCTACAAGGGCTTACGGACCAGCTGGTATAAGCGCCGTATGGGGATGATGCATGCCCCCGAGGCACTGGTAGGAGAATACTCCACGCTGAGCATCTGGACCACGGAGCTGCTGATGCGTTGTTTGCAGTGGCCAGGGTTTGAGTCATCACATATCCGCCACGAAGATATCAAAGCTATCGTGGGGCTGAAGACCCTTAAACAGTGCCTAACCGAGAGACTTACCTACCTAGACGGGCTTTACTGCGAAGCGTCACAGCTGCCGGTCATCCCAACAATCATCAAACGACCTCAGCCAGAAAACGATCGGTTCCGCGTGGTCACTGTTCAACAACTGTTGCCACGCGATAAGGATTTCAGCCATGCTGATCCTGAGCTGAATAACCCTGCCATGCGCGCACGGCACCGAGCCCATCTGTTGGAGGTATGTGCACTGACGGTGAGGACCCTTGAAGCCAAGTTAAGAGCGGACAAAGAAGAGGATGACACTAGAGCCGATCTTATCGTTTTTCCGGAAGTCTCGGTTCATCCGGACGATCAGGACGTTATTAAGCGACTGGCGGACAAGACCCAGGCGATTGTTTTTGCCGGATTGGTATTTACCGATCACCTGGGCAAACGCATCAACAAGGCCCGCTGGTTTATCCCAGACTATCGGAAAAGCGGACGCCAGTGGATAATCAGAGATCAAGGCAAGTGCTTTATGACCAAGCCGGAGAAAGGTATGGGCATCACCGGCTACCGCCCTTGCCAGCATCTGATCCAACTGGTAGATCACCCGGAAGGCCCCTTCACATTGACGGGCGCGATCTGCTACGACGCCACCGATATCAAACTGGCTGCCGACCTGCGCGGGAAAACCGATCTATTCGTCATTGCCGCCCATAACAAAGACGTATACACCTTCGACAACATGGCCGCAGCGCTCCAATATCACATGTATCAGCATATCGTTATCTCGAACATCGGTGAGTTCGGCGGATCTACCATCCAGGCCCCCTACAAGGAGCCTTACGACCGACTTATCGCTCATAGCCACGGTAGTAACCAGATATCGATCAGTATGGCTGATATCGATCTGGCGGCGTTTAAGAGGAAGAAGCGGGAGTACAAGAAAACGAAGGCGAAGCCTGCGGGGATGAGGTGAGGCGTAATGGCTAGATCAAGTAAATACAGCCTTTAATCAATAAAGTACATGGGCGTGGTCGGACACTGTACCTCAACAATATGAATTGAAAAGAGAAAGTCATAAATGGATGTTAAATACTGGGAAGGCGGTCTGCAGATACAGGAAGTAAACGCTATCGAAAGGCTCGAAGCAGCGTTTACACCAAACGATTCAGGGGACAACAATGCTAAGCGTGCGCCTCAGAACCAATTAGCGGCACAATTGGGCGCCCTTACTGGAAAAAGTACTGATCCAATGTGGCCTTGGAAGGGCTACGCAGGTTTTAGGTTTGTGGATGCGCGGAAGGAGGGTGAGTTCGATCTCGTTATCGTTACCCATAAGAACGTACTCATCATAGAGTTAAAGCATTGGCACGGTGAAATAACCAGCTATGGGGATAACTGGCAGCAGAATGGTGAGAGTCGAGGCCGTTCACCTGTATCGGTTACTCAAAACAAGGTGTTCTTGCTAAAGAAAAAACTTGAAAAGATTCGGACTGAGCTCCCTGGAAAAAAAGTACCCTGGATAGACTTTCGAGTAGTGATAACAGGGAATGCACGGTATAACACGCTGCCTGAAAAAGATAAGCACCACGTTCTGACTCTCGACCAATTTGTGACCCTTGCAGACCCAGTAAAGTATGACAGAGAGTTTAATTCTGGAAGAACAGCACCTTATCTGAACAAAGACTTCAGTGCTTTTGATAGGCTGATCTCTGATGGAAACGTGCGCCCCAAAGAGCTCGTGGTAAATGGCTACCGGTCTGAGTTGGAAATATTTTCTCACCCCAGCCAGGTCTATAAAGAATTCCAGGCGGTGAACGAAAATAACAAAAAAGATCGTGCTCTTTTAAGGCATTGGAAGTTCTCAAATATAGGAGATTCTCAGACAAAGACTCCAGAAGGGCGTTATCAGGTGGTATCCAGAGAACGGGATCTGTTGAGTTATATCTCTCACAGTGAAAATGAGCTGTATAAGAATTGCCTACGATCTATCAGTAATCCTTCCATGGATGATATGACCCAAGAGTATTGCGAGCTATATGAGCTGCCCTCAGGTCACTTCCGTTTTAACGAGTTCATAGATCAGTACATCGTCCAATATCCTGAAGAACAGCGCCTCGTTCCAGTTAAAACCCTGCTGAACCAGTTTGCCAGACTCCATGGTATTAATGTCGCCCACCGTGATATTGGTAGTCACAGCGTATGGTTATCGCCCACTAACGCGATCGCACTGTCCAACTTTATAGCGGCCTACCACCAGCCAATAGGCACGGTCGGCCCAAGGAGGGACATTCTGAGTGTTGGGTGTATACCTTTACCAGAAGCCGTTTCTGAGGATCCATCTATCACACCCTTTTCTCAGGATGTGTTCAGTTTGGGAGTTTTATGCTGGCACATACTTAAAGCCAAACGGTTGCCGAACGCATTCGAACCAGAGCAACTTATCGCTCTACATACCGAAGTCGAGATAGCTGACAACTGGTATGCCCCTGTTATCTTACAAGCTATATCCCTGAAAAAGCCAAGCTCGTATTCAAATGCCGCAACTCTTCTAGAGGCGATTAATGACGCTCAGCCGGATAACTCACAGGAATTTCTGTTCGATGATTCAATCGTAGAAGCCTACCGGCAGCACAAAGCCAATCCATACATAGATTACCCAGTCAACAAGCAGATATCGTCTGGACAGCTAAAGCAGATTTACCGCTCAGATGACCAGATCGTCAAGCTTTGGACCAATGCCAATCCGTCAATAGAATCCGCAGCTCTGGGATACAGAGTGACTCACTTCCTACAAAAGGTAGATCGACTGCAAAGCTTAAATCTGGATTTTTTACCTGCTATTCGGGCCTATGGAATAGCACCGATGGTCGCTTCTCTATTTTTGGTTACTGAAGCTATTGAGGGTAAGTCATGGGAAGAACTGGATGTAACAAGCCAGGAAGTCGCCTATCCCATCATTGACAAACTTATTTGCACCATTGAAAGGCTACATGAGTTAAATATTAACCATGGTGATTTGCACCCTGGCAATATCTTGCTGACTAATATGCCTTTGTTTTCAGATGCTCTGGGCGAAGATAGTCAGCTTTTTTTGATTGATATACCTGACTTTAATACTGCAGATGACGACACATTTAATCATCGATATAGCCCACTCAATATTGATACTTGCAGTCCGTTTGAAAGAGACATCTTTGCAACGATGCGTATGAGCATCGAACTCCTAGGGATGGATTGGGACACGCCAAGTGAGCGTGATATCCCACAACTTAGATCCGTCATCGAGCAAGAGTGTGCAGACAGTGCTGGCTTCCTGTCATTAGAACGCTTTAAAGATGCACTTATAGAGTACCAAAATCCTAAGTCTGATAATGAGATCACTATTTCGATAACCGAATGTAGTGACGGCGATTTCAAAATTCTGCCAGATAACGGCAAGGTGTATATTCGTGCAGAAAAAAGTCTTAAAGGTGAACAACGTGCTGTAGTTCATTTTCATGGAATCGGTGGTGCCGCTACCTTTGTATACGCTGCTGACTCAGATGAGTTTTTTGCAACTACGAAAATTAGGAAATCTGAAGCTGTATCACATTATGACTCTGCTCATGCGATTTTGGAGCGTGAGGTGACCATCAACCTAGTCGTGTCAGCACAAAGAGACTTCAGTGAACTTAGTTCTTTCTTTAAGGGCGATAATGACTTCAGAGAAATGATTTCTGAGCTGCTGAAAGAGCCAAAAGTCGAAGTTCCTCCTATTCAACCGATACCAAGCCGTAAGACAGAACAAGCAAAACGTCCTTTACTATCACTGAAGAAAGGCGTTGTTGAAGTAGAAAAAAAACGAGCTGATCATCCTTTGTTCTCAGAGAGAACAAAGGCTGTCAAGCCACTAATCTCCGCAGAGAAGGTGTGGCGTGCTGTGCTGGATACAGAAGCGCTTGCAAGGCCATCTATTGAAGTTGCTGAAGAGCCGCGCGTAAGCAGAGACGGTGCGGAGCTAATAATTTTATATTCCAGTAAAACAGACGTTCTTGGGGGCTACGAGTCCGATGAGATTTTAGAACTTACCCGGATCGTCGATGAAAAGCAGTTCAATGTGGGGTTAATCCTTCTACAAAAAAGTAATACAAATCGAATAACTATAAAAATGAAAAATGGTAGTAGTCGAATCGCTGTAGGAGATACACTGCATCTTACGACGCGCCTAGAAAAGTCTTCGTTTATAAGGCGTAAAATGGCTCTAAATAGGATTTTAACCCAGCAGTCTGTTATTCCAGATTTGATGAGCTATTTTGAGCAAAACTCTTCGATGAAGCCAACGGAAGAGTACGAGTTACCTTCTGATGATGATTTCCAAGCCTATGATAGAAAACTAAGTGATGGAACCATCATTGGTCTCAATGACGCACAAAAATCCGCATTTAGGACTCTTATTTCAAAGGGACCAGTAGGGTTTTTACAAGGTCCTCCAGGTACAGGTAAGACCGAGTTTATCGCCGCTTTTTGCCATTACCTTGTCTCTAAGGTCGGCGTGAAAAACATCCTGATGGTTAGCCAGTCACATGAGGCCGTTAATACCGCTGCAGAGAGAATAAGATCGCACTGCTTACGCTTAGATACTGAATTAGATATCGTGCGATTCAGTAACCGAGAAAATTCAGTTTCTGAGTCAATGCTGGATGTTTACTCAAAATCCCTAGTTTCACGAGCGAACAGTTTGTTTCAGGCTGAACGTAAACATCGATTATGCGCACAAGCGAAATCTTTAGGTCTAAATCCTGATTATATTGCGCGCCTAACGGATGCCGAAGACAAAGTAAGCCGTCCGTTAAAGCAACTCAGGAGCATTACTGCTGACTTAGAAACACCTGACTTTACCAAGGAAGAGCATATCTCGCTCAAAGCCGTAGAGAAGGAAATTCGCAGCCGACTCGCGACGGTTCTTTCTGAGGATTTTGATTTAGAGTTAGGTGCTGATTTTGAATTAGCTTCTCCTTTAATACTGGTCCGAGAGAAGATCGCTAATAGTCATGGCATTGCCCCGCATGAGGCACATAAAGCCTATAGGCTACTTGAGCTAGCGAATGATTTTGTTGAGCGATTATCCAGCGGAAAGGTTAACTATGATGAGTTCCTGATGCGTTCAAGGACTCTAGTTTGTGGGACCTGTGTCGGGGTAGGTCTTCGACATTTGAGCGTGTCAGATACGATTTTTGATTGGGTCATTATTGACGAAGCTGCAAGATCATCACCTAGTGAATTAGCCATCGCGATGCAGTCAGGAAAAAGAATTTTACTTGTTGGTGATCATAGACAATTACCGCCAACCTATCAGCGCGAACATGAGGATGCTATAGCCTCTCAATTACGTCTGCAACGTTCCAGTTCTGAATTCTCACAAGCTATGGCAAGTGACTTTGAAAAAGCTTTTGAATCCGAATACGGACGTAAGTGCGGTACCACTTTAACGATACAGTATCGAATGCAAAAGCCGATTGGAGATTTAGTCTCGAACGTTTTTTATGAGGATCGGCTAGAAACTGGAAAGAGAAGTATTCCTAACTGCTTTGATATTGCACCTGACGAACTCAAATCTATCGTAACCTGGATCGATATAGGCGTATTGGGACGAAGAGCAAACCACCAAGAAAATAAATCTAGGAAAAGTTTTAGTAACCAAGCAGAAACAGCTGAAATTATGGCCTTACTGCGGGCTATCGAGGCGAACCTAGATTTCTGTGGTTTTCTGCTGGATGAAACTGGAGATGAGGATCCTGCGATAGGTGTTATCTGCATGTATTCAGAACAAAAAAGAATGCTTCAGAAAGCATTCCATAGCCAGAATTGGCGAGATGATTTCTTATCGATGGTGAAGATAGATACCGTTGATAGCTATCAAGGTAAAGAAAACCGCATAGTCATAGTCTCTTTAGTGCTATCTAGTATCGATAAAAATCCACGTTTTTTGCGGCTGCCTAATCGGATTAATGTTGCCATGTCACGAGCTATGGATAGGTTGATTGTTGTCGGAGATCTTCGAATGTGGGCTGGTAATAATTCTGATCTTCCTCTTGGTAAGGTTGCCTCTTACATCCAGGCCAGACAGACCGACAGTCGATACCTGATCAAGGGAGCAGAAGATAAACAGATGGAGTTGAGCAAATGAGTAATGCACAGGTTACTGTAAACGAAATTGATTTTTGTGTTCCGGCTCAAAAGTTTAGATTTGAATATTCAACTGTAGAAAAAGGTGGGTTTCCTTTCGTGCCGGAATTTGTTCTTCGTCTGCTTAATGTATCGAGTCTCATGCCTGAAGAAGTGGCGTTTTTCTTTGGGTTTACTAAAAAAGAGCTCGACGAAGCGCTTCGTCCGTTCATGGACAATAATGATATTGAGTATAAGCCTGACGGAAGGGTAGCTTTGACACTACAGGGATGCCGATATTTTGATTCCGGATCTGATGAGCCTTTGCTCACTCAAGTTCAGATCTATCGGCAATCCAATATATTTGACCTACTGTCCTTTACACCAATTGCGGAGGAAGAACAGACATCTTTCAGCTCTATTTTATCGTTAGTTCTAGAGGCCGGAGCAGATGATCGCTCAAACAGCGAGATGTTGGCAAGAAAAGCTTTTCAACACCACTTCTATGACTTATGGAAAGAAAGAGCGGCACGGCTCAAAATAAAGCATGCTGATGCAGAGATATACAAGATAAGTGAGGTACGAAAGGATCGGGATCTTTGGGCGCGTAATAGCGAAGACTTCGTATTAAACTTGGATACGATGCTTGTCGAAGGAAAGGCTCAATCCAAAATGGCTAATGAGGAAGCTTACCTCCAACAACAAGCTAATGCTTTGGCTCAACGCATTGGAAGTGATAATACTGCCGATGTGGCTTCTTTAGCTACCGAGTTTAAAGATGAATCAACACTATCTGCTCTCCATTCAGAAGGGGTTAACTTTTCAACCATGATCGCCTTCGGTGGGCAGGCACTTTCAGGAAATGAGCGCCTCGAAAGGCGAATATTAGGTTCTTTGACGATTAAAACAAATCAAGACATATTGGCTGAAACATTAGGTAAGCATCTCAAGGCGATATCTAAAGAACAAAGCTGTGATATCTGTGAGCTACGCTGGGTTGCACCTGTGAATAGTTTCTGGGGATCCAGTGAACGTTACAAAGCATGTTTGAGTTTACTTTCAAACGCTGAAAATGGTGTGGGTAAAAAAGCCGAAAAAAAGATAATTAATACGAAGTTATACATACCTTTAGCGAGCGATAGAGACTTTTCCACCGCGCGCAAGTGGCGAGCCTCGTTCCGGGATTTTGATAACCATTTGTTTGCGTTTGTAGAGAGCCGGGCAATAGCCCCAGTAGAATTTATTGTATTGTCAAACAGATTCGCTTTGGTTTTATACCATTTGATTCAGCCTGATAATTACCCTGTACCAGTTCCATTCGGCTTCATCACTGAAAACCTAGAAAAGGTTATGGAGATCGAGAAGTTCCTCAATGGTGCATTATCTCAATATACAGAAGGCCTTGAACCTAGAGACTTAGGAAAAATCACTGAGATGATTGGTTAGGTTCAAAGCGAGCTCTGAAAAGGGCGAACAAAGAATAAAGACAGATATTTGATTTACTGCTTATCGGGCGTTTTCTGTGTTTTTAGCTGCTCGATAAGCCCCTGCCGTTGATCTTCTGTCAAATGGTCGAGAATACATATCAGCTCTGCCACAGACTCGACTTCACAGAAAAAATAGGCCACCGGTACGCCTAACTCCGCTGCTAATTTTTCGAGAGTCTCGTAGTCGGGCATATGCCGCCCTTTTTCGTAATGGTTCATGCGACCGCTCGCAGAACTCGGCTCCATTCCGATCCTGATTCCAAGCTCTTTCTGGCTGATTCCGGATCGTAATCGTCGTGCCTGGTTGAGTCGTTTAGGGAACGGATTATCACTTTGCACGGGAAGATCATCTGCGCTGGCCTCGGGGCTCGTATTGTCTAAGTTTTAGTTGTTCCGGTATACTTAGGAATCCTAAGCACGAATATCCAGTATGTCTACTCGTGATTGGTGAAAAGCAGCTTGATCGTGAGCGTAGTAAGGGGTCAACCGACGGTAAGGTGGTATTCGATGGGGCGCAAGCGAACTAGGTTAGATCCTGATCTTCTTAAGCTTTTGCTTGATGACGACATGAACGATTTCTCTGTTATTGAGCTTAGAGATAGCTACGCCGAGCGCTTTGGCTTGGGCGGTTACCCAGATAGATCCGAGCTGCGAAAGTGGCTCTACCGGAGGTTGCTCCTCTTAGTACGGAAAGATTTGTTGGTCAGGTCAACGCTGGGCGAAGACAATACCGTGCGCTACAGGAAGTCAGATTCATTCTCGATGGAGCATCCGTCAGCACGATCGGAATGTTCTCAGGCTAAAAGCCTAGTCCCTACCAACTCCGATGAAAGCTCCATGACGGTGCTGAGAGCCAGGCTTAATCTGTATCAAGTCGATATGCTGGCCTGTGCCGGTGAGTGCAAAGAGTATCAGCAGATCGTCGAAGAGTTTCCCCAGCTGAAGGAGAGTGTCGAGCCAATGTACCGCAACGCACGGGAGCGCAGTTCGGAGTTGATGGGACAGCTACGCGCCATCAACAACTTATTACACCAGTCAGCGCATTAACCCATGATGAAACTGAGAGCCTGGCAGAATGAGTGCGTCAGCACTGCGCTTGCACATTATCGCGTAGACAAGCACTTTCTCTGCTTAGCCACTCCTGGAGCCGGCAAGAGCGCCATGGCGGCGGAGCTAGCCGCCCGTATGATTCAGAATGGCCAAATTGATTTGGTGCTCTGCTTTGCACCTTCCAGGTCAGTGGTGTCGGGATTAACGGCCACTTTTAGCCACAGACTTGGGCAACGGTTTGATGGCCTGCTAGGTGCTGCCGGAGGGGCCTACACCTATCAGGGTATGAGTTCGTTAGGCGAACAGTTCTGGCGGATATTTTATACCCACCGGATTATGGTGGTGTTTGATGAGATCCACCATTGTGCCGGCACCGACAACAGCGAGGGTGGCAACGTCTGGGGAGAGGAGATCTTGTTAAAGATCCAGAATAGGGCTGCCTATACGCTAGCGTTGACAGGCACCCCTTGGCGCTCTGACAGCCGCCCTATCGTACTTTCTCGATATGCTGATGCCGGCGTTTTTCAAGGTAGTTGGCACTGTTTTCTAGTTCCTAACT
>TARA_R110001583_G_scaffold46172_6_pt1 | contig 24700 bp, 19 predicted proteins | sample TARA_R110001583 | Tara Oceans TARA_R110001583 (sample SAMEA4398432) | marine metagenome | biome: Polar Biome; feature: [MES] marine water layer (ENVO:01000295) within the mesopelagic zone...; material: water (ENVO:00002006), including particulate matter (ENVO:01000060) such as...... | reverse complement strand
ATGAAATGTAGTCGTTTACATTATCTACAATACTTAACGACTTCTTAATAAGTTTACCTGAATTTTGAATAAGAAAATCCTCTAAGTCTTCTTTATTTAGAACACTCTCATCAACTGGCTTTTTAGCAACTTTATTATTATGCTTCAATTGAGCTATAATATCGTTAACAGCCTCATCTAGTTCTTCAGCCATACATATATTTAATCTACACTTGAATATTTTACAATGTATCTTATTATAGGTATATGATATTAAAATTTAAGAAGACTAGTGAGAGCGCAGTTCTCCCTTCTAAAAACCATAAGGACGATACCGGGTTAGATGTAACATGCGTGGAGGGTAAAGTTATCCCTGCAAAGGGTTCTGCTGTTATAGATGTAGGACTGAAGTTTGCTTATATTGAACCTGGATATTGGGTGAGAATCGAAGGTAGATCTGGATTAGGATTTAAACATGGTATTCTTCCTCACCCTGGTATTATTGATTGTGGTTATAGAGGAAGCGCTGGAATTAAGCTGTATAACTTAACAGATAAAGATTATGAAATCAAAGCTGGTGATAGAATTGCGCAGTTTGTAGTATATAATAATCATGATGTTGACGTTAGTGAGGGCGAGATTGAAGAATCTCTTCGCGGTGAAAAAGGCTTTGGTTCTTCTGGAAAATAAGTATGATTGATTTTGATAAAATTTGGGTTGAAAAATATCGACCGGCTACCCTAGATGATATTATTCTAGATGAAAGAACTTTGAAGCAGGTTAAGGAGTTTAAAGAAGAAATTCCTAATTTACTTTTTGTTGGTAATCCTGGTACTGGTAAGACTACTCTAGCTAGAATCATTGTTAATGATGTATTAGGATGTAACTACCTCTACATTAATGCTTCTGATGAGTCTGGTATTGATACTATTCGACATAGTATTACAAATTTTGCTCAAACTAAATCTTTTGACGGTAAGGTAAAAGTAGTTATATTAGATGAGGCTGATGGTCTTACTACGCAAGCGCAATCTGCTTTGCGTAATACAATGGAGACTTATGCTAAGTATTGTAGATTTATTCTTACTGCAAATTACAAACATAAAATCATTCCTGCTCTGCAGTCGAGGTGTCAAGCTTTAGATATTAAGCCTGTTGTAGAGCTAGCAGTTAAAAGATGTTACAACATTCTCAAAAATGAAAATATTAAAGTCCCGGAAGAACAGAAGAAAAAATTTATCCAACTTGTCAAGCGTCACTTCCCCGATTTACGGAAAACGATCAACGAACTCCAGAAAAACATCATTGATTCAGAGTTGTGTATTGTTAGCGTTACTGGTGATAACGAGTTGCTCGAAGCAGTTTACAAAAAAATAGCTTCAAAAAACTCTCTTGAAGCTAGAAGGTATCTAATTGAAAATGAAGATAGGTTTCAAGGTGACTATGATACGCTGCTTGGTAACTACTTAAACTTTATCTATACAGCAAATATCGAAGATCTTAAAAAGAAAGAGATGATCGCTATTATTGCGGATCATCTCTATAAAAGCGCATTTGTTGTAGATAAGGAAATAAACGCTTTCGCGTGTTTAGTAAATCTAGAAAATACCGCCGGCTAGACTAGCTTCCCGCACCTACTTTTGAGCCACGTCTATCTCCACCGCCTCTTTTATAAAGCCCGCCTTTAGTAACTTGTGTCAAGTGTTTTGATACTACTGATTGTATCTCACCTGCAAGAGCATCTGGATCATCAACTTCCATATTTAACTTGCTAAGATCGTTAACAATAGTTTTAGCTGAATTAGCTATATAGCTTTTAAACTTTGCTTCTTGGCCAGCCGCTTTACCTGCACTAGTATCTGCTGCAGCATCTTTCTGCATCTCCGCGCCTTTTTTAGCTAACCCGCCTTCTGATGCATCTATTCCAAGAGCTTTACCTCCTAAATCAGCAGCTCCACTCATGGCCTTTCCAGCAACTCCTTTCGCGGCGCCTTTTACTCGATCACCAACTCCTTTAACTGCGCCGACGGCCTGGCTAGCTCGAGACTTTATCCTATCAAACATTCCCTCTTGAACTTGTTGATAAGCTTCTGCCATTAATTCTTGATCATTTTTTGTCATAATATTATTTATCTTTTAAGGTCTGAAAGGTACTGATTTGTATATGAAGCTACAGCTGGTGAAGGGGTAACCGGGTCACAAGGAATCTCTGTATTTTTTGTTGGTAGAGATCTCTCTGTTGGGGTGAGCTCATGTGGTTCGGTTCCTCCTCTATCAGCTCTATTGGCTAGATTTTCTTCATCTTCCACAACTTCTTCCGGCTTAATGTTAACTTTATCCTTCCTTCTCATTGCATCCGGAATAGGAAGAAGGTTAGGTGCATACTGCACAGCTTGCCCTAAGCAACAAGGAATAGTACAATAATGTGAATATCTACCGCCGCCTGTATCAAGTGCAATGTCTAAATTTACATCAAGTGAGGATTGATCTGAACTAGCAGGATAGCGCGTAGGTTCAGTATCTTTAATGCCAACTACTCTTATATGTAGCCCGGAGTCAAGCATTTGGTCAATAAGACCTTGTGTGTTTGATCCTAACGCTTTAAAGCTATCTGAACTTTTAAAATTATCATTAAACTTAAAAACATCGCCTACAAGGAAGCCCCCACGCTCATATCTCCTCATATAAGATTCATGCAAATTAACAAACTTTTTACCTGCCATAATATTATTTATGCAGACCTGCAAATAATCACACGGTATCAGGTAACTTAATCCCTAAGAAATTCAGCTAAAGTATGAAACGCTGTAAACACCTCGGTATCATCTTCTATAGCAAGTCCCAGATCTTCTTCGATTTCAAAAGCATGCGTAGTGTGTACAGATTTTTCGATTACCCATCTACCATCTTTAATATACACACGCCCTTGTCTCGGGTTAGGAAGATTCATAGCAGCATAAACTTCCTCTTTAAGAGCAGATACTAATTCTTTAGTGGTTATTTCTACATCAACATCAGTTTTACCTCTAACACGCATACTATAAGTATATTATAGTTCCTTAAACTCGATTTACCACCCTGGTATTAAATATTATAAATGGCTCTTATAAAGATAACAGATGTGTCGGTTGATGCTAGTGAAGATGTTGCTCTCAAGGAAGGGTACCTATATAAGGATCTCTTACTAGATATTGAAACAGCTGTTTATTATAATCAGCAGCTTAATACAACAGTAACTTTAAAAGATGTACAGGGATCATATGATATGGATTCTATAAAAAATAGTATTAAAAATATTTTCCTTACTACACCAGGTCAAAAAATTCTTAGCCCAACATTTGGAATTAATTTAAGACGGTTTTTGTTTGAACCAGTATCTAACTTTACTGCTTATAGAATAAAAGCTGATATATTGAACAATTTACCTGATATGGAGCCAAGAATCGAGCTCGAGGAGGTAACAGTTATACCTGTCCCCGATGAGCATGAATTTTATGTGACTCTACAAATAAACGTTCCCTCATTAAATGCTTACGGGATATCATTAAGATCATTATTAAATAGTAATGGCTACTACATTTTATAATTATGCCTTCAGAAAAAACAACAAACGAATTTCTAGAATTTAACCTACCTCAGGACGCATATGTTGCGTTTGACGCAGTTAGCTTAAAAGAGTATATCATCGATCGATTAAACGAAAATGAAAAATTTACTGATCAGAAATTTGATGGTAGTAATCTTGCTGCTGTAATAGACATTATAGCCTATTCTTATCACGTACTTTTGTTTTATTTAAACAATACAGCGTCTGAAGTAAATTTCGATCAAGCAACGTTATATGAAAATATGAACAAGATTGTGAAGCTTATTGGTTACAAGCCGGCCGGAAAGCAAACATCAATTGTTCCTATAGATGCTGTAGCGTCAACTAGCTTAGCAGCTGGTAATTATACTATTAGAAAATATTCATATTTTCTTGCTGATGGTATACAGTATAATTTTAACGAAGATATTTCCTTTACCAAGACTACAGACAAGAGTGAAACTATTCAAGAAATAAGTGATGAGGTCATTTTATATCAAGGTACAATAAAAGAGTATCCAGATTATACTTCTCAAGGTGAAGAGTTTGAAGTAATGCCGATTGTTGTAAAAAACGTTATCGATAAGGATGATGATAAATTTATAGCTGATAACACGGTGAGTGTTTATGTTAAGGAGGTTGATGATTCTAAGTATTATGAGTATACAGAAACAGATAGCTTATATTTAAACAGTTCGGTAGATAGAGTTTTTGAAATTAGATTAAACGAAAACGGTTATTTTGAATTAAAATTCGGCAATGGTATCTTTGGTAGAAGGTTAGATGCTGGCGACATCGTCTCAGTAGATTATATTTTATCTGACAACACTAAAGGTATTATTACAAAGAATGTAATAAACGGTAATAATTTATTTGTATACGATTCTGCTAGACAAAGACAAATATTTACAGATACATATACAAATAAAGATGAGACTGTTTTTCTAGATGTAGCAAATGGCTCTTTTGTTACATTTACTAACCCGCAAGCTTCTTCTACTTTAGCTCCGGAAGAGACTGTTGATCAAATTCGCGATAATGCACCAAAGATATTTTCTTCACAATTAAGATTAGTCACATCTAATGATTATGAATCATTTATAAAGAAAAATTTAGCTAACGTTATAACAAGTGTTAAGGTGGTTGATAACGACAGCTATGTAAATGAATATATACAATATTTTTATAATATTTGTGTAGATCCAAATAAAGTAAACAGGGTGATTATAAATCAAGTAAATTTTGCTGACGCATGTGATTTTAACAATATTAATGTTTTTGTTGTGCCTAAATTTACTATAACGTCTGATAAAGCATACCCGTCGTTTTTACCTGGTTCGTTCAAAAATGCAATTGTTAACGAAACTAAAGATAGAAAGATGGTTTCTAATAACGTTGTTCCACGGGATCCTGTTTATATGGCTTTTGGCTTAGGTATTAGTAATGCAAAAGAGCTAACTACAAATATTTTAGACGAGACTTCATTAATCATTTATAGGGAAGTTAATAATAAGATTAACAAAAATACTCTTAAAACGAGAGTGAGTAATTTAATTAAAAAGTTCTTTTTACCAGGTAATAACCAGCTAGGGGAAAATCTTAAATTAGTTCAGCTAACTAACGATATACTTTCACTAGAAGGTATAAAGAGAATAGAGACGAAAAACGAAAACACAGGAGCCGCTATTAATGCAATATCTTTCTTAGCGTTTAACCCCTTATATCCAGAAAGTGATATTGAGTTAATTAATCAAGATACAGCTTTACCTTTCTTCAAGTTTCCATATTTATATTCACCACTTACAGTAGCTAAACGTATTAAGGTTTTAGATGAGTAAAATATCTACAGATTTCGCTCTTTTTGATGTTATCGATTATAAGAAGGATGCTACGACAACTACTTATAATTTACAAATAACACCATTTACTTTTCGATCACGTATTCCAACAAACGAGTTTGACGAGCCGCCTCTAAATAACTCCAAAGTAACCTTTGACTTTGGAGATGGTACATTTGGACACGAACTAACCAGTAGGCATGCATATGAATACCCTGGAGAGTATACAGTCCGAATGATACTAAGAGACTGTAATAATAACGCTATACTCGCATCTTATTCTACAGATGTTATTATTCAAGATTATTTAACTAATACTTTTACTATAACAGGAAATGTAGGTATACGACCTGAAGCAGTTGTATTGTCTGCTGGTGAGTTTTCTAATGCTTTAACAGTTGAAGCACAATCTCCTTTTTATCAGGAAATGCAAGATATTTATTTTACTATATCAGCATGTGACTGGGAAAATTATTTTAACCTAACACCTGATATTAACAATAAGCTTAAAAAGTATAATTCTTTTTATGAAAAAAATTATCTAAACACATTGTCAACGTATGAGCATGTTGAAATAGATAAAATTTCTCTTTCATCAACAAATATATACGCACAATTAAGTGTTGCTGGAGGAGTAACTGGATCATCAGTAGCTTCAGCTTTATCTGTGGTGCTGCAAACATGTTTAAGTTCTGGGTTATCAAGTCAATTTGTAGGTACAACTGGAAGTAAGGTAGTATTCTTTAAAACAGATGAAGAACCTCTCTCTGCTGATGAAGTAAACATAGCTCTTTTTAAGGATAGAAGTAATATATTCTCAAAAGGAATGACCGGGTTTAAAGAACACGACTATTTAAATAACTTCAATATTGTGCTCTCATCTGACGTTATTTCTACGTCTGCGCAAGTTATCAGTAGTATAAAAATAAGTTCAAATGGTATCACCAGTGAAGGCTCAGATGAAACCGATCCATTTAGTATTAGCCCCGTACAGTATAAAAATTTAAGCATACCATTTATTTTAACGCCGAAGAATAGTAACAACTATACTATGAAGGCTCTATCAGGTTGTAAACCTACTTTTGAATTACTATCTGGAACAACACCATATTTAGCTCCAGGTGTCTCTGGGGTATCTATTGCTACAGGAATGAGCTCTGAATATCACGTTATATCAAGTCTTGCTGATAGCCTATCTGATATTAATACCGACTTCTGGTATAGAGGCTTGTTAACGTTTAACGATCACCTTTCTGGATCCACATCTGTTATAACTCTCAGTGTTCGAAATTTATATGCGACACCAGCTTATGAAACTACTTCCTCTTTCTTATCAGCAGTAAGCGGATGCACAACATTTACATGTTACCCTAAAAACTACTATAATTTTTATAAACAGAATGAAAACTTTGATTTTGAAGAAACTATAAAGGATTTAAGGTTTCAAGAAATTTTATTAGATAAAAACATACTATTTACTGATTTTATAGGTACAATATTTGGCAACGTTAGTAGTCGCTATGATGTTCTAGGTAAGACCATTTGGGAAAAAATTAATAATTTTGTTTCTAATAATAGTGATATCGACTACTGTGATTTAAATTCATTATTAAATTTATCAAAAATGGTAGACGAGACAGGTTTAGTGTTTGACGCATCACTTGTTCAGCAACCAGCGGATATAGCAAGGTTAATGAGTATGTTTAGCTTAAGTTATAATAACTTTAGAGGGACAAAGAATAAATTTCAATCTAATTTTGATAGTAAGGGAAGAACAAGTAAAGATATATATGGTAGAAATTTAGGCGATCAGATTAATTCTCTAACTTATGAGGTCACCGGTGGTACAGATATTGTAGCGTATGAAAGATTTAGTGATACGTATGTTACATTAAACACTTATCAACCCCTCTGCGCTTTAAGTGGGCAAGCAATAACGCCACATACAGCTGCTGATAAAACATACATGTTGAGTTCTATAAGGACTGAAGCCCATAGTACTAGTAGTGGATTAGACTGGGGATGGCCACTTAAGTTACCTTCTTCTTATACCATATATGACGTAGATAGGTTTTATACATTTTATAGTTTATCTGCAGTAAACGAAAACACAATAGAGGGTGGTTTAATAGATTATAAGAACGGTCTTACCACGGTAGACTACGCACAACCTCTTAGTAGTTTAGAGGGTGATGATAACATCTTTGATGTTATGATTAGAAATTCGTTATTTAGTAGTCTATCCTTGTTCTAGGGATAAATATGTATAATGGCAAATGTTATTAAAGGCTTTCCTTATGTAGATTTATCTATTACTAATCCGAATGTTAGATATGAGGATGCTTTAGATAAATTCGCACCGTTTTCCTATCTAAAGTTTATCCAAACTGTTACAGAGACATATCAACCAGACACCCTCGTCGACTTTTATAATGATTATGTTAATAAGTGGAATGCTAAAGCTAACGCTAAATCTACAAATGAAAAAGATGAGATAATTGAAAGGTATAGAGATTTCTTAAGAGATATTACTCTAAACTTTACAACTAACGCTGAAAAGACATTTTTATCACAAATTAATTTTGATGATCCATATGATCTTCAAATAGCTATGTCCTTTTATAGTAAGAAGGTAAGAGATATAATTTCTTACTATAAAAAGAAAAGAGACGATCTTCACTACACAACTATAAAAACTAGATTAAAGGGAAGTAATCTTGGTGTTGATCAAGCAGCAAAAGATCTTGTGCTGAATTTTTTAGAAAACAGAAGCACGGCAGATATAGACTATAGCATAGATCAAGTCAAAGCAAATTTATCTATCTCTATAACAGAGTATTTTGATAACTTTGCTAATTATTTTAATCGCGCTCCGGATAGTAAAGAATATGGAAGACACTTTAAAGAATTTGACCCTTCTGGTACACCTTCTTCTAATATATTCTTGACAGAAGATCCACTTCTTATACGAGAAGTGTTTATGGGGGTAAGTAGCATTATTGCAAATCTTAAAGAACCTAACAGCTTATTTGACAATAAAAGAAAGCTTACAGAGAAATTTATGGGAGCGGATTTTTATTTTCTCTCAACTAATGCCAACGGATTACCAAATATAGATAACAACGGTAAGCCTCAACTGCTTTTTAAAGCTAATAAACCGTATGCAAATTTTGTTAATCAAAATTACCCTTCTACAGCATCAGTATTTTCTGATGATATTATAAGTGAGAGAGATTTAGGGTTTTTTAGACCACACAACTCAAGCATAGTAGCTATTCAAGGTAAGAGATTAGAATATTTTGTAAAAGAGGCATACCCTGCGAACACCCTTTATATTTTTCCTGATCCAGAGCTCTATACAAACACACAAAACGTATTAACGTTTATAGTTGATACATCGAGATCAATTAATAATAGGAGTAAGGGCATTGCTGTTTATCAACCTAATACAGATAAGGATAGTACATCGTTTTTAGGGTATAACTCTCAAATTCCGGAACAACGAGATTTAAATACAGATTTAACTTTTCTATATGATCAGGGGTATATAGAAGATAGTAAAAAAGATCTTTACGGTAATATATTTGGTCTAGTTAAAGACTACGATTATTATAGAGGTAATCTTGATTTAGAAGAACAGAAAAAAATTAAGAGCTTAATTTTTAATGGTTATCAATTTTTTGATGATTTATATGGCGAGGGTCATGGATTTAACTACGAGACAACAGACGATACAACATACACCGAAACTATTAGATCTGGTCTTACTTCATTTACTAACGGTCTTAATGCAGCTGGTGATTTGTCACCAAATCTTCCCCTCTCTACTTATAATATGTTTTTTAGGTATTTTATACCGTATCAATCTCTTAAGCAGCCGAGTAACTATTTAGAAGTTGATTACGGCCGGCCAGAGAATTTAAAGATTAATGCAGATGTAAAAGAAGGAGCTTATTTTGTATTTAACGACAATGAGACTTTATCAGATCCTATACGCTCAGGGCTCACAGCATATGACGCTAGTGCTGCACAGTTTTATTTTAGCGATTTAGTTGAAGCTGGTATAGGGGAAACTTGTAATGTATACCCGCCGTCAGGTGGAGTTATTTTTGAAGGCGCGGGGTGTATCTTTAGAGCCTTATGTGATGATACTAGTTCCTGGACTAGAAATTTATCTGGTGACTTTACTCTAGATGTAAGACTGTCTGCTGATAATGGTGTTGAAAACTACGACTGTAGGTATTTTTATGATAATATTGTTTTTGAATATTCTGAAGCAAGTGATAATTATACCTACAGAGATGAAGTATACTCACCTACGTCTTTCAACACAGTTACAACAGCAGCAGAAAGTTTCTTTAATAAACAAAACAATATAGGTAAAATATATATAAAGAATACTGGTATAGCTGCTGATACTCCTTCTGTTAAAGAGATGACAGAAACTTTAACATATATATCTGGTAAGTATAGCACATCAATATGTGATGAGTTGTCAACATCTGTAAATAATTTTGACCTATTTTACGATACGTTGTTTATAGAAACAAGCTCTTTCTTCGTAATTGAAAAAACACAATACAAGGATAATGAATTTATTTCACCTAGAACATTTACTAATTCACTATCAATTAACACAAATTTCTTTGATAAAATCAGTAACCGGTTAAGAGTAGGTAATGATGTCTTTTACTGCAGAATAGCTCGTGAGCAGGTAGATGGGCAACCATATAGTAACATGTTATTATATCCTGAGCTTTATAAGTATAACTACAATAAAGAAAAAGTAACAAAAATATTTCCAACTACAGTAAACCCGATAATATCATCATCGTTATATATTAACCTTTCTACAGTTGATACAGTATATGTTGAAACTGGGAAACCTCTATTAACGTATAGTACTGATAATGAGCAATTTAATTTAGCTGTATTACTCAAGGACCAAAACAAAGGACCATTGTTAGTTAATTACTTATTTGAATATACAGATGATATACACTTTTTAAATTCTGAATCCTTTGTAAATACTTCGAGTAAACATACAAGCGATTTCGTTTCTTCTTCTGGCACGATAGATGTATTCACCTTTATTGATTCACTAACTGCTAGTGTCACTGATTATCCATCTATTATCATTGGAACATCAGCTCTCGGAGCTGATCTTTCTGCAGCATCACTAGTATTATGAACACCTTTACCTTATCAATATCTACCGTCGCAAGTCAAATTAATTCGAAAATTCTTCAAACAAGTAGGGATTTATTTGACGCAACCGAAGTAACATTAGATCTTACAGGTGTATACTGTGAGCTATTTCCAAATTACATCAGTATAGATTGGGGTGACGGAACTGCAGTTCTAGAGCCTGATATAGAAGTATTTAGAGATTATAAAACCCAGTCAATATTCCCAGAACTAACAGGCGTAATAAAGCCTAAATTTTTAGACACACCTTATAAGCATACCTACTACCCATCTGATTATGCGTTGAATAAGTCAATAATATTTAAAATAAACGTTGGTTACATAACTGGCGAAACCACTCAATTAAGCGCGCCCTTTAATATTAGAACTGAGAGCTATTATGAAACTGTAGGAGATATGGATCTCATTGGTCTAGATCTAATTGACACAGAAAACAACAGTTCGAGATTCACATTTGTAACCAAGCAAGGAGATTACATTGTACAGCTTGACAATAAATCTTATAAGGGAGATTAAGCATAAATATATTCAATGAGTCATTACGTCAAATCAGGTCTTAGTGCTTTAAGTTCTTGCCCTGCTAAGCTCTGTCCAAAAGATGTGAGTTTAGATCAATTTGTTCGGACATATAATGGAGACTTCAAGCTTAACTTTATTCAAGCTTTATCCGGGGCTCAAAGTTTCCAAAACTTAAATTTTACTAATTTCTATTTGTCTGATAGAGTATTATTAGATACAATTACCACGACAAAAAAGACTACTATTGAGCCTACAGAATTTTCTTCTACATTAAATTTTGCGCAAAGCGGTAGTAACTACTTAGGGTTCCGCCCGGCGTTGAGCGCTTCATTTAAAGAAAATAATAATATGTACAATCTACGATTCTACGGCGGTAGTACATTTTCATCTAAACTATCTGACGCTAGTAATTTTGAGATTACTATAGTTGATGATTTTAAATGTAGAGTTGCAATTATTGTTGATAATACGCGTTACTATTTGGTCGTGTCTGATAATAATGATACCTTTAACAATAACGGGGAGCCACAACGACCAGCTTTGTTTGTCTCGCAAAATAAATTATTCCTATCAGCATTTAATCTAGAATATAATTTTTCAAAATATTTAACTAATAGTTATATTAATCTGTTTACTACAAAAACAGTAGATGGAACAGATTATAAATATTCTATAGTAAGTAATGGAAATCAACTAGCAGCTACAAGATTAGCCTCTACACAAAAATTAGATTTTTCTTACGCAGTTCCACGATCAATTAAATTAGATCAGGATGTCACTCTAGCTATTCCTTCGCCTTATAATACATCATATATTACATATGATGGAGACGGTAATATTGATAAAGATAACAGTGACTTTAATTTACCTTCTAACTACTTGCTCTATAGTGCTAGTAATAAGCCCTGTCAAGATTTTAATTTAATTAATTTGAAGAATATTGTAAACTCGCAAGATGCTTTTACTTCATCAAATAATTTACTCTCTACTTCTTCTACTACAATATTTTGTGAAGATCTAAGAAATTATACTTCTATATTTTGTGATATTGATTCTGAACGAAATGAGGTTTTAGCGTTAAATTATGTTTATAATAATTATGATATCTTAATTAAACCAGGCACCACATACTTTAATACTCCGTCCTCTATGGAGCCGTTTACTAAGCTTAACATTAACGATACTAAGTTCGCTGATTGCGGGTCGTTTTCATTTACTAGACCTGATTTAGCAGATAGAGTGTATATGCTCGATGATGATTCTATTAAAGACGAAAACGTTACTTATCTCTGTACATGGTTATCAGGTGCTATAGGTAGACGGGGAATTTGGGTTGATAGATATTATTATCCGGATTTAGTATCAAAAGAAACAGCCTTAGCTGGAAGTAACTCACCCTTACCAACTTATGACCAGGCAGTTGAGAATTTAATTATGACCAACTCTGGTCTTAAGACGTCTGTTACTAATGAATATTTTATGGATAAAAAGAGTGATTTAACTTTTGAGCCACAAAAAAGATATAAGTACGAAAGAGTTAAAAAGTTAGATTTTGTATCAAAATCACCTACTAATTTTTGCGAAGCGGCTTCAATTGGTAAAAAAGTGACAAACTACTTCAACACTATTAACACTAATGGTGGTTTTGGGTTAGGATTTACTATTCAAAACAATGCTGGTAACTTTACTCTTGGGTCTCGAAGTAATATGATTGATGGTGGTTTTGATTTTAATATCATCGGCAATACAGTAAGCTTTGTATTTAAATTATTTGACAATAGTACAACTGGGTCAATTACTAACGAGGACGGTGAAATTATTAAAGATGTACCTATAAGCGAGAGGCTAGCTAAAAATACATTTGAGTTTGATTTTAAAATAGATTTGTTTGATAAAAATAATATATTTTTATCATTTAACGCACTTCAAGGTGAATGTAGATTATATCTAAATTCAGTTGAACTTTATTCATTTGAAATTAACGCCTATCAAATGTTTACTAAGAAAATATTATTTGGTGATATATTTGTACAAACTTTAAGATTTGCTGAAAATAGAGATAACCCTGTTGAGATATTACTTAATGAAGCTACTAATCAAAAGTATATTAGTAATTTGTATTTAGCAACAGAACCCTTAAATCAAGATGACGAGCTAGGTGTAATATTCAGCACTAACATGGAAGATATACAAGATTTATATATCTCTCTACCATGTGGTATGCGTAATATGACTGATACTCTTGAAACTGTTAACTCAATAAACACAAATCTCAAAAATAAGAGCAATATAGTTGATATTAATGTAAAGAATTTAAATATTGATGATAACAATATAACGGAAGAGGTAAGAAATATGCTAATAAACAATATAAGGCAGTCTATACCTGAAACAACAAATATAAACAACATTAACTTTATAAATTATAAAAAATGATAGAGTATTATAAATTTACCGGCGGAGGTTCATTTACCTTAAGTGGTGTAGACTATAGTGGATTTATAAATGTTCGCAATGGTATTGTATACTCTGGAAAAACTCTAACCTCTTCTTCTAAAGTACTAAGCTCCAGTGATACTTTTTTATCTAACAGCTTTATTCAACAGAAAGAATTTGATAGAACAGCTGGACCGGTTGATGCAATTAACGTACTAACTGTACCAAAAATTTCACCACGTAATATTATTGATCAATCTTTTATTGATGAAAATTTGGGTATATTAAATCAGAATAATATAAATTTATATTGTCTCAATATTATAGGTAACCCAAATTTATTAGATTTTGCAAATAGCGCGAAAGATGGTAATGCATATTTCTTAGGCTTGTCTAGCGGTAAAAATGATATAAGAAATGATAGATCTCTTACATATGAGCAGGGACCAGTCCATGGTGGACCAGATGTGTCGGCACCTAAGGATAATCTTTACCCTATACAAATAGACCCATTTAGTTATATAGATAAGTTACCTGATTTAGATGTCCTAGATAATACAATTGATAGTGAAATATTCGTTTATAATGATGAGACGTATTTTTATTTTACTACAACACCCACTAATTCATATACATTTTCTGGAAGTTTTATACCTGGTTCAAATATAGAACGCGTTGATAGTGGGTTATTTCCTAAAAATCTTAAATTTACTTATGATAACAGTACAGATACTTTATACAGTCTAGTGACTGGTGATGCTATACCGGGTACGGCGCAACAAACAGTAAGTCTCAAGCTCTATGATAACAGCTTTGTTAATCCCTGTGGAAATTTAAAATTAATGGATGAAATCGATTTAGGGCAGGATCCTATTTTAGATACATCTGTTCAAATAGGTAATAATCTATTAGGTTATAGAGCAGAAGATGACTCTGGAGAAGTTTATATACAAATTAATGATAAATATTCTCACACTTCTATAGCTACAATTACAACAGAATTAGAAGGTGAGCGTATATTGGCATTTGATATCAGAGACACAGATGATTGTATTTTAGTTCTTACTACACCACAACCAGGAACACAGTGGATAGATGGTGAAGACCCAGGAGGTGATTACTACCCTTATTATCTATATCAACTTGATGCAGAAAATATTACTAACTTAGGACCGGAACAAAATCCTAAATTAGTAGGAAGCTGGGAACCGACTTATCGGCATGTAAGAACTAGTGAGATTGAAATATTCTTTACTGGTAATGATTCAAATTTATTTATTTTAAATGACTATGGTTTTATATCAACACGTTTTATATCTAACCCAGGGTATGTGGCGGGGTTTGCTTCTACTAAAAATCTCCTTTTCCCTGAAACTATGGTTTTCAATGGTACTGTAGAGAGATTTGATTATATACAAAAGAAATTTAATACTAACATTTTAGGATCTAATTTTTATAACTGTAAAAACTTTTTAGTTACAAGGAATACATCTAACATCTTTTATATATTACATAACATAGGAAGAATTTACTTATTTAAAGAAGGAAAAGTTTCGTATAAAAATTATGTACCTCTTAATCTTCCACATTTATATGATAAAATAGTTAGCTGTGAGTCTAGTTTAGGTATATCATTGAATAGTGAGTTACAAAATATTATAAAAGACGCGGCAAATATATTTTTAAATTTAAGCTTAATCCCTTCCCCTGTGGAATCTGATGGTATACCAGTTTTAAGAGGCAATAAAAGTTACGAAGGTATAGATGTAGATTTTAGAAATCTTGAATTTCATGAAAACGAGGAAGTTAATTATAGTGTGATATCTCGTGTATTTGATCAAATATTCGAATTGCAACAAAACATTTTAGATGTTATTGTAGGTGATAATGAAAATATAGGGGCGGGTGACCGAGCGGTGGAGAATGAAGGCTATTAAAGAAATTAGAATAGTTTAAATGTTAAGTTTAAGAATTAAATAAGAGTATGGGTGACGCTATCAATATTAACGGCGATGAAAGACCACGGCCGGACCGTAGTGTTCATGGCCGTGATTTAGGAAATTTACGTATATCGGATCACTACACCTCGTTATTGCATTTAAGTGGGCAAACTGGCTTTATCAAAATTAAGAATGCCGACGGAACGACATCTGTCACAGCTCCAGGGCTGAGATCAGATATTAATCCAATTTATGATGGCGCCGGTACTGTAACCGGGCTTTCTCTTAGCTCTGAAAACGATAGAGTTATTATTAATAACTATATAGCATGTTCAGGTTATGGGACTCCTACTGAGTGGCTAGAGGCATTTTATCCAATTGGCTCTGTCATAATGACGGTAAATAACAACAACCCATCTGGCAGAATAAAGGGTACAAAGTGGTGTAGAGTTGGTAATGGTCGTTTTTTCGCAGGAGTTGGTGAAGATACAGTTTTTAATCTAGATGGTGATGCACAAAAATATGAATTTACACCTGGAATAGATGGGGAGCTTTTAGGCGAAACAACTAAGGATATTGGATCCGGAAATATAGCTGGTGAGTATGGCGTGCAGTTAGAAGTAAAACACCTACCAGGTCACAACCACACAACAAATCTCGGTACCCAGACTGTAACACCTATTGATGGAGAGAGTGCAAGTTCTAATGCTCATTTTATGTTTTATTTTGGTCCGCAAGTAAATCCAGAGGGGCTGGAAGTAGCTGGTAGTATTCCTTACCCGGGTGAATTTCTTGAGCAAGATAGAATTGAAGCCTTTCAAAACAACAGTAGATATGATAGTGATGCACAATACCGGACCGCGGAGATTAGAAGAAGACATGCAGATGGGTATGAATATACTGATGAAGATTTTAGACCTACCTTAGGCACAGAGTCACTAGATGGCTGGGGAAGCGCTGTAGTAGATGGCCCGGGGTGGGCTGGTGTATTAAATGGAGACGATCCAGAGTATATAACACGTTCTCCTCGACCAGTTGGTGTTACGTGGCCGGATGGTAGAAGAACTCTTCCAACAACATATGATCCAAGAGATGCAGATAGGGTGCATCCCGGAACGTTTCGCGATAGTCAGTTAATAGCAGCAAGAAATCTTATAATTAATGTTCTAGGTGAAGAGGAGGCAGAAAAAGCATTAAAGAATGTCAACCGATTAAAGGAGCTAGGCAGCACTGTTGAAGAGAGAAATCAAGAAGTACCTTCTTTGTTAACAACTTTTGCACAAGTACCCGGGACGACTAGAGCAAGATCTGCTAATACAGGTAGAGGAGCAAAGCATAATAATATTCCTCCAAGTTACGGGGTTTATTTATGGGTAAGGGTTCCAGAGGATCATGTGTGTAATGCAGAGTTTAGACCAGATTGGTATGGGACAATCACGAGAGATAAAATATCTAATGGCTCCGGCACACATGATATTGAAACCAATTCCGGGCAATTTGATTTGGGGGAATGGGCGCGTAACCACGGTACCGAGCCATGGAATGGTCATGATAACGCGATAATAACTATAGCCGGCGCTGATGACTCTGAAGAAGTTGATAGTGATGGTAACAAAAGACCCGTTTATATTTATTCTGATGATCCATCCGACGAAAAAGCGGCTGCTATGGTTATAGGAAATTTCCCTCGAGGTCTTACATTAGTTAATAATGGATTTATAATGGGACGAGGCGGTGATGGTGGTACAAGATCTTTTAATGGTTCTGGCGCTGGACAGGCGGGTGGTGATGCTATAAAATTTACAGGCAGTATAGGACCAGTAACTGTTGAAAATGAAAACGGGGCTATTGCTGGCGGTGGTGGTGGTGGCGGCGGAGCTGGTAGAGGTAACTTTTCTGGTGGTGGTGGAGGTGCTGGCGGGGGCGATGGAGGTGCTAGTAATAAAACAAATGACGGGGGACAGGGTGGCGCTCCGGGAGAACCAGGTACGCAAGGTCGGTACTATGTATGGTATCTTAGTGGGCCTTCCCTTAATGCTGTTAAAAACGTAGTTATGAATGATTCACATGGACCAGGATTTGATGTGGTTCCTGGTATCGGTGGTGAAGCAGGAGGAAGCGGTGGTGGAGGTAAAGTCCAATCTCGTGGGCTGACCTCTAGTGGTAATGGCGGAGGAGGCGGTCGTGTATTAACAGCAGGAGCTCTCGGTGGAGGAACCGGGGGACCAGCAGGCGCAGAATTTGGTGGATTAAATTCAGATGGTAAAATAAAAGGGTTTGGAGATGGTCCAAGATTTGATAACGGTGCAACTAGATTTGATAGCAATGCACCGACAATAGGGTGGACAGTCGGGTATTGCAATAAAGGTAATTGCAGAGGTCGTAATGGATACGAAGAAGGTAAACCTAAGCCTGAATGGGTTAACCCTGTAACACCACCACACGCACCTGATTTACCGATAAATCAAAACTACGGAGCTGTTTGGAAAGCTGATATAGATGATAGTGGAAATGGAATACCATTCGTAGTAGCTTCCATTCAAGCTTCAGGTAATTTACGTACAGATAAATTTAAAGAAGCAGGCGCCACTGTAACCGCGCCTGTATCACCTACTGGGTGGAATGGTGCATATCATTTTTCTACATATATTGCAGGTGGCGCAGTTGATCAACCTGGATTTCCGTTAGCTCCGGATGCCTCTACAGAAGTAGATGGGTATGTTGCTATCGATATAAGCACCGGACGATTACCGAGCCTTGAGGATCAACCAGAAGTTCCTATACCCCCAGGAGGATCTGGACCACTAGGTGATTATGCCGGTGGCGGTGGTGGGGGATGGGGTGCTAGCGGTGGTGCTACAAATATCGATATACCGGGAGGATCTGGTGGAAATGCGGTAAAACGAACCGGGGCTACCGCATATACAATAAACGGTGGCATTGTTTACGGAACACAAGAGTAAAAGATAGTATTTCTAGAATGCAACATAAATAATAGTATGCCGGAAAGTTTAACCAACGAATTTATATCTGATTTGTATACTTCTTTACTCCATTTAAGTGGAGCAAAGCTTGAAAACAAATTAAATAAAATTTTTGATGGAGCTGGTAACTCAACTGGATTGGCATTGAGTGGTGATAGAGTTATAGTAAATAATTACATATACCCTCGAGGGTATGCTACTGCAGTAGAATGGCTGGATGCTTTTTGGCCAGTGGGAAGTATTAAATTAACATTTAATGATCAAAACCCCGGTGACTATTTATTACCGCCTAGAAATGCATTATCAAATCAGGATTCTAATCTCTTTCCGGGAATAGCTGGTACAAAATGGGAGCAAGTTGCTAAAGGAAGATTTTTAGTTGGTGTTGGTGAAGATGAAGTAAAAGGTATAGTTAGAGATTTTTGCCCAGGAGGCGCTGAAGAAGAAGCTGCAGGGCTAAGATTAGGATCAGGTGATGTCGCGGGTGAGTATGAAGTAGAGTTACGTGAAGAGCATATACCAGCGCACAATCACGTTACAAATACTGGCGCTCGTAATGTTCAAGTTATTACCGCCGGCGGTAATAATATGTTATTTGAGGCTGATGCACCGGGTGAGACCGATTCAACACAAGGTTTCGACCAGCAGGTACGAGCAAGAAATGCTTTATTAACTAATGTAATGAATTTTGTTCGCCGGCTCAGGGAATTCAATGATGTAGGTGCTATAGGATTAAGTGAGGTGATAGTTGCTGACTTTGTTGGCGGACCCGGTACAGTTGGGGGACCAGGTATGATAGGTTCTATAATGTATGGTTTGGATTTAGGATTTCTTCGAGGGTCTTCTCGTAATTATTCAGCTGGTGAGCGCGCGAAATTTGAAACGGTTGAGGGTTATAAGGCTGCTGGTGGTTATATATATCAAGATAATGATGCTAACTGGCCTGATTTTAAAGAAATGATAGGTATATGGAATGGTGAAACACGTTTTGTGGCTAATATAACCACCACAGGACAGCGACAAGGTGTTAACCCGGACGCCGGCGGGTGGGTAGTACCAGCCAACGCTAATCCTTATACGTTAGCTAAACAATTTGGAGCTGTTGACTATAATGAAGCTGTAGCTGGTGGATTCATTGCGCAACACAATAGATCACAATTATTAACAGGAGATACGAACGCAATTGATAGAGTAGAAGGTGGGAACAATTTTAGAGCATCTACATCTACGGGAGACAATGAACCACATAATAATATACCTCCATCATATGGATTATATATATGGAAAAGAATCGAGTAAATTATGGCAAATGTAACTATAGTAAAATTAAAAGTTAGAAGGGGGTCAGACGCTCAGCGGAAAACTATTGTCTTAGATCAGGGTGAAGTCGGGTATACATTAGATACTAGAAGATTATTTGTAGGCGATGGAGCAACTGAAGGGGGGCATTCTGTTGGTGCTAAAAATGTTGGGCCTTATAGTAGTAAAGCTAGTCTAGGACCGGCTATAAGTGAATCCCCGGGGATGCAGGTAGGTGACCTAGGATATGCTGAGAGTAAATTATATACTCTCACCTCAACAATATATAACAACTCATTATCAGGTTGGGCCTATATAGGCAATAAACCAGATGGTACATTGTTAGATTTTGTTGGCGGTACTGGGTCTGATCAAAATTATTTCACAGTCAAAAAAGATCCGGGTGCGATTGATAGTAGGCATTTAGACCCTGCTGTTTTTGGGCAAGGGCTCTTGTCATCTTATGATCCCTCTGGTGATCAGGGTAAAGTAGAAGTAAATCTAAACTCTACATTTTTAGAACTATCAGGAGCAACACAAGTAATTGGTCCAAAAGCTAATTCAATTACAGAACGTGAAATAGCTTCTACTGCTCTTCTAAGTGGTTTACAGGGTGGTGGTATTGATCCGGAGGGTGGATACCAGAAGTTATCATTAAAGGTTAATACTGATCAATTTCAATTTGACTCTAATAACAAGTTAGAAATTAAAGCTTTAGGAAATAAGTCAGATGGTAACTCTCTAACAATACCAACAACTATATGGGCTGGTGCAGCCGGTAGCAACTTAGGTGGTGGTTTAAATTTACAGGGGGACCGTTTGCAAGCAGTTGTACAAGGTACTACAGAAGGTTCTCGAATAAACTTAAATAACGGGTTATTAACATTAAACGGTGCAGAATCAGCAGCTCAAGAATTTCCATTCTTAGATACTCAACAAGGACTTATTACAAAAATTCAAAGTTCAATTTTTGATATTGTAACTGCGCAAGGCCTGTCAGGGAGTAATGCTGGTGATGGTATACCAATTGGCTCTATTATACCGCATGCTGCTGTTTATACAAAGATTCCGGCAGGTTATTTATTATGTGACGGTACAACTGTTTCTAGGACAGTATATGATGATCTGTTTGATATTATTGGAACTACATACGGTTCGGGTGACGGGTCTACTTTCGGATTGCCTAATTTAACTGGTGGTAACGTAACTATTTACGGTCATGAAGGCATTGTAACTAGTTCCTCAGAGACTATCTTTTTAACTGGAGCGAAAGGCACAGCAGCTGATATTGGTGTAGCGAACCAATTTGGTTTAAGTGCTGCAGCTGTAAACTTTATTATAAAAGCTCTCGAAGATCCTTTATTAAATATATTTAACGGTGCTCCTGACCAAGTGACGAGAGGTTATCTCGGTACTAATATAAACGGGGGACCTGACTACAAACAACAGGTATACGAATGCTTGGATAATAGCGGGCACCGAACACTTCTTTCATCTGCTGGATTTATTAGATTTGGTTTATCAGGTACTACAAGAGGTACTGATGAAAAGTATGATAAATTTGCAATCCCTGTATTCAACTGGTAAACTAAATATTAAAAGACAATGGCTGTAGAAATTTTAGAAAACACTTTATTAAAGCTCCTTGTAAGAAGAGGAACAGATGCTGATAGAAGATTAATAACTCTAGCTAGTGGTGAGCTTGGATATACAACAGATACGGAAAGGTTGTTTATTGGAAACGCAGTCGATAACGGAGGTGTTGTTGTAGGTAACAAATGGCAAGGATCTGCAGCAGATTTAACCACTTTAGCGCCATGTGTTACAGGAGATTATGCTTTTGAAACTGATACTAACGAATTTAAGATTGTTACGTCAGGTACTGGTGCTGCAGCTGGTGATTGGACAATTGTTTCTACTTACTTAAGCGCTGGTGATAATACAATAACTATTGATTCTAAAAATCATATAACTGTAGGAAAATTTTCAGCTGGAGGCGGTCTTTCAGCTGATAATATCTCACCAACAGCTTTAGGAGATTCAATAACATTAGATGGTTCTAATAAGGTCTCTTTGAGCGCAAATATTAATATTGATGGCATTACAAAGAGATCATCAGATTCATCATACTTATCGCTTCCTGCCGAGCTTAAAGTGGGTACTATACAATATGATTGGCCGAGTAATGACCCGACAAATCAATCTTATTTAGGATCTGATGCTAATAATAATTTAGCGTGGTCTATTCCTAGTATAGTAGACTCCGCTGTAGCACCAACTACAGCTAGCGTACTACCTGTAGGTACTATCGTTCCCTTCGCTTCAGCATATTCTGGAGATGGCCCTATACCATATGGTTGGTTAAACTGCGATGGGGGCTCTATTCAAGGAACTGATTATCGTGATCTATCTGCAGTAATTGGAATTAGTTATGGTGGTGACACTGCAGATCCGGATACTGCTACAACATTCAAGGTACCTAATTTAACAAATAAGTTAGTGTATGGGAGTTTTGTTGATGATACTGCTGGTAGCAGTTTATATCCCATAGCTTCTGGCGTAGGTCTTTCAGCTGGGCCACTATCTGCTGCTGGAGTTAATTATATTATTAAAGCTGTTGGTGGAGTCACATCTCCAACTCTAACAGTTGGAAAAAATCTTTCAGCTTGGGTAAACGCGCAAGATAAAACAGATACTCAATTTGATTTCTTAAGTGGTAATATTAAAATTGAAAAGACCCCACCTGGTCAAATAGCATATGAAACTGATGGCCGGCACGACTTTACAATGCCGGCAGGGGTTCATTATGTTAAATACTATGTTACAGGATCTGGAGCCACTGCTGGTGACCGATCCGGTGGGTCTGCTGCAACAGCAATAGGGTATTTATCAGCAGGGCCTGGTACTGTTTTTTATTGTAACGTTGGTAAAGCACCACCCCTCGAGAATGGTATAAATGGAAACTCTTCTTTTATTACTATGACTGGGCGTGCTGAGAATGATAATATTGTTGAAGCGGGAGGAGGTCTTACTTCTTCTGGAAAAGATCTTACACCTGCAACAGTATCCTTTGATGAAGATGCACCGCAACTGTTAAATTGTTTAGAGGTAGAAGGCGGACCAGGCGCTGATGGATTTTCTGGTACAGGTCGAAGTACATCTGTAAGAGGTGGAGCTTCATACTGGGGTAGTATTCCAGCTCCTGGTGGCGGTAGTTCAAAAACAGACTCTGACAAACATACGGATGGAACTTTTGGAACTTTCCCCGGGCCAGGTATAATTGTAATTGAGTGGACCTAGTTGATATTTAGTAATTTTTTAGTAACTAAAATATGGATGAAATAATAGTTGAGGGTTTAAACTACGAGGATTTTGTTGCGCTAAGAACAATTTTAACAGAATGTACTATATTTTCTGCAACGCAAAAACAAGAAATAGCTAATAATTCTGTATTACTTGAAAAAATAGAAGAAATTATACAAGTGTTTAATGAATAAATACTTGTATGAATATAAGTGTAGCTCGAGCAAGTTCGCTCTGCGAAGAGTTTTCTGATTATGTTTTATATGATGAGTATTTCGAAAGCGTGCTATTAAACGTAAAAGAAGAGTATTTTTCTACTATTTTTAGAGAACTTCGTAAGCTTGGTTATGTTTTAGTTTTTAAGACCAGGCTACACACAACTAATTCCTTGACCTGTACTTTTATAAAGGAATGAGTAATTAAATATAATAAATGGCCTTTCCTATCACTGTTACGTTACCTGATAATGCAAGATATTATAATTTTGTTGAAACAACCAAAAGCTTTAACTCTAATTATGATATAACTTGGTCGTTTTCCTATTACTTCCCAGCTAGTAGCATTCAGTCGCATAATAACTACCAACTCGGATTTGCTACATTTCTTACTTCGTTATCGTCGACGTTAAGCGCGTTACCCGGTCAATATTTAGGTGGTCAAGATCCAGCCATCTGGTTAAATTCATTAAATACAGAAGCAGGTGAAGCACTACTAACAGAGGGTAGTGAAATAGTTAGACTTGAAAATTTTGAGCTAAGTGGTATCTTAGTAAAGGTAGCCTTTGATTCTACCGGGTTATATGCATTAACCGGGCGGACTGGGCAGTGGGCACCATCAGGTGATGGGCGAAGATCTGGTGTTGGGTTAGAAACAGATTGCTTTAGGGAAGCACTAGTAGTGAGAGATTTTAAACATAACGTTGTAGCTAATGCACCGCTAAGCACTATGTCAACAACCTTTAGCACACTATCGACTGATACATACAGGACGCTTAGATTTAGGTATATAAACTTAGGCAAAAAACTCCATATCGATGTCCGGGAGAGCGACACAACGACATACTCTCTACTTACAACTGTTAATTTAAATTTTAGTATAGCAGATTTAGGTAATCAGGATAATATATATGTTGGTTTTTCTCTATGTACCCCAATTTCAACTGAAAGTTACGCACTTAGCGCCGGGAATCTTTATTTAAGAAATTTTCATATTGAGGGATATGAAAATGATACAGTGTTAACAGAAACAGTTACAACGCCAATGCTAAGTGTTGTTAGTAATGATCCGACAACCACGGTAAGTAATATAACAGCATAATAGTATGGCAACGACTGACCCACCACCTGATAATACTACCGCCCCGCCACCAGATAAAACAACGACAGTTGATCCGGGTAGCGTTAAAACTACTACTAGCTCACCACCTACAAATATTGCTAACACGACACCCGCAGCGACGCCAACAACAACGCAGCCCGGTAATACACTGCTAAATAGCAATATAATAGGCGAGCAACTGGGTACGATAACTCATCCAAAAATTGGTGCTGGTGGTGTACCGGACTCATATGCAAAAACTGTAGGGTTTGTGCAAATAATGTCCGTTGG
>TARA_R110001583_G_scaffold12000_3_pt1 | contig 24714 bp, 16 predicted proteins | sample TARA_R110001583 | Tara Oceans TARA_R110001583 (sample SAMEA4398432) | marine metagenome | biome: Polar Biome; feature: [MES] marine water layer (ENVO:01000295) within the mesopelagic zone...; material: water (ENVO:00002006), including particulate matter (ENVO:01000060) such as...... | reverse complement strand
TTTGAATAATTATTTTAAGGGTCTCCACTGTGGCAATATTTGTATCATCTTCGAATCCAACTCCGTTTGGCATCTTTGATCATGAGAAAGATTTTCAAAGCGAATCAGACAATATTGTTACGTTTGTCAAGCGAAAGCTCGGTGATGATATACTCAGCGTAGAATTGACCAAGAAGCAGATATGGACATCTCTTGAAGAATCGACACTGGAATTTAGCTATTTGCTAAATCAATACCAGGCAAAGTCTCAAATTTTTAATTTTCTAGGAAGCTCACTAACAGGCTCTGATGGCGTTTTCTTATCAGGATCACAAGGTAAATATCCTAGAGAAAATCTTGATTATCTAACTAGGTTTGCTGAACCGTACGCTTTTGAAGCAGGCGTCGGAGGCTCATATGATATGCTCTCTGGATCTATAGCGCTTGAGCAAGGAAGGCAAGACTATGATTTGTATACGGAGCTCAAAGATTCATCTGGAAATCTAATCTACTCTTCTAGCCTAAATAGAAAAGGAAGCAAGATGCAAGTAAGTGAGGTCTTTCACTTTAATCCGCAGGCAGCTTACAGATTTTTTGACACAACTTCTGCGATAAACTATCTTAATAATGAGTTTTCGTTTGAGTCATTTACTCCAGAAACTATATTTTATGTTTTGCCAGTATTTGAAGATATCCTAAGAGCCGGCCAGCTTGACTTGTCAAATAGAGTGAGAAGATCAAACTACTCTTACAAGGTTACAGGGACAAAAATTAGAATTTTTCCAAAACCAACTGCAAAAAACCCAAAGAATATGTTTATTAGGGTCAAGTTTAGCTCTGATCCCCTTAACCCATCATACGGAGATGATTCAATCTCTGGTGTGTCAAATATATCAGATATTCCATTTGGAAATTTAGAATATACAAAGATCAACAGTATAGGAAGACAGTGGATTCGACAGTATTGTCTGGCATTGAGTAAAGAATTGCTAGGTCTTGTTAGATCAAAATTTACAAACATTCCGATTCCCGGTTCAGATTTACAGCTTAACGGTGCAACACTAGTCACCCAAGGAAGAGAGGACCAAAAAGACTTAAAAGTTCAGTTAAAAGAAATGTTAGAGACAATGACCTATGATAAGGTCATGGAGACTGCTGCAGCACGCGCAGAGTCTGTCAATAAGCAGCTTAAATATGTCCCTATGCCTAACGGCATGGCGATATTAATGGGATAAGATAATGGCTAGATTTTTTATAACTGAGAGAGAGATAAACTTTATTAATGACCTGGGAAAAGAGATTGTAAAAGACGTCGTCGGGCAGGTAATTTATTACTATCCAATCTCCGAGGCAAAATCAAAAATTCATGAAGTATACGAGGAGGCAATTGATAAGATATTTGAAAATCCTATCGCAATGGATGCTCTTGTCAAATACATGCCTCAAGAAATACGAGCAAATAAATTTGGAAGTGAAGAATATTATAGCATAGAAGCATATGTCCAGCAAAGAGACCTTAATGATAAAGGTATTTCTGTTCTTGAAGGTGATTTTTTTAGTTATGGCGAAGTTTTTTTTGAAGTGATTACTGTTCCTGACTCAAACACCCTATATGGACAAATTGAACACAAGGGGTTTGTAACTTTACTCGGTAAGCAGGCAAGAAAAGGACTGTTTGCAACTAAGGCACTTGGTCCAACTGATGAAGGATATACAGATGCTGAAGCCGTCCAGGATAATTTTTATCAACAGCGAGGGTTTAGCCAGAATGATTCTGGGCAGACTGGAGACGTCAGAGAGCTTCAGAAGAGGGGTATCTTAGAGAAACCTATATCCGGTCCCGCAAAAGTTACCAAAGAAGCAGGTGGGGCTGCTGGATCATCCTTTTATGATGATGAGAAGTAGGTAAAAGATGCCAAAGAGAGGACTAGATAATAGAGATGAGCTTCCGGTCGCAGATGACTTTAGTTTGCCCTCATCTGATATCGAAGAGACAGATAGAGCTGTTTTTGATTTATTTGACAAGCTCATACCTTTTCAGGTGAAGATAAAGGATCAGTCAACAAAAGTTCCAGTTGTTTTTTCAACTGGTGAAAGATTCGCACTTACGAGAAGAAAATCACCAATTAGAGATAAAAATAGCACACTAATCTTACCTTTAATTGCACTCTATAGAAAGAGTATCGACTTAAGCGCAGCCCAAGCTGGATACGGCACACCAATTGCACCCAGGGACCAAGAGCTCTATATTGTTAAAAAGAGACTTTCTCCAAAAGATGTTGACTATCAGAGAATTTTAAATAGGTTTCAAATTAAAAATCAAAGCAATGTTGCCTCTAGGGCTAATTTTGGCGCCAATACTAATTTTCCAGGAAATCAGGCTCGACCGGGAACAGTAGCTTCTAGAAGAAATGCTGGAAATCTATCTATGACAAGCATAGATTCGTCTTACCTCTTGAAGAATAACACACCAGATAATATTTTTGAAATTATTACAGCTCCCTATCCAACATTTATGCTAATAAGCTATGAGATAACATTTTGGACTCAGTATACACAGCAGATGAATCAGATGATAGAGGTAATGATGGCCAGATTTTCAGGACAAGATCACGGATTTAAGATAAAAGGCCCAAACGGATATGAATATGTGGCTTTTTTGAAGGCACAGCTTACTACGCAGGATAACTTTGTTGATTTTTCTGCTGAAGAAAGAATTATAAAATATACATTTAGCATAGATGTGCCAAGTTATTTATTTGCACCTCAGCATGAAGGTTTACCAGCACCTTTTAGAAAATATTTTTCAGCACCTCAGATAGAATTTGGGTATGTGCAGACAAGGACACAAGTTGTAACAAGAGAGAAAAATCCAGAAGGAATAATCGATCAAAACAAGTTTATTCTTTCTGAGATTGATACTGTTGAAATGAATCAGCCTCTTAGAGGACAAGGATCAGAAGAGCTAGTTGAAGTGATAACAAATCCATTCACAGGTGAAAAGTCAACAACCTTCTCAAAAGTCCTAACTAAGCATGAAAGATCAGGTGAAACAGTCGCAAGCTCACGAATTACTGTTGACTTGGAGACTACCTTTGATTCAACCTCTTCAGAGTAAAGATTTTTGACACGTAGCGAGATAGTTATACCTGTAGTATGATGTATTGGAGATAGTTAATGGCCGAACAGACATTTAAATCACCGGGCTTCTTTGAAAAAGAAATCGATGCTTCTAGTAGAGAAGTTGAGCTTACTGGTATTCCCGCAGGGATTGCTGGAACTGCACAAATGGGTCCCGCGTTTGTTCCCGTCACTGTTGGATCTTTTATTGATTTTGAAAATAGATTTGGAAGTGTCGAACCGGATAAATTCGGACCTTACGCAGTAAGGGAATTTTTAAAGCACAGAACAGCAGTAACATATATTAGGGTTCTTGGCTTAGGGGCGAATAGCACAGCCACAGATTTTACCAGCACAGCTGTGGCAGGTACCGCCAAGGGCGCCGGATTTGCACTGGAAGGTGCAACCGGAGCGTATAATCAACCGTCCGCCACCAGTGCTTTCTGGCCTGCTAGATCAGATGGAGCAGTGCAATTTCTCTGTGCTAGACACACGCCGCCAGCAGCAGAGGCAACGGGCTTTCCGTCAATTTCAGATAACGATAGCACAGGTGTCTCTTCGGGTTGGGACACAAAGGCAAATCTTCTTAGGGGTGTTCTCTTTACACCAACCGGGTCAGCATTCTTTGTCCTGGGTTTTGCATCAAGTTCTATTGATCCAAACCCACAGCAAACTGGTCCGATAGCAACAGCCATTCCAAACATGTCATCGTCCTTCAATAGTAATGCGATGCCAAGCTCAGATGGATACTTTAAGCTCATGCTTTCATCTTCTGCTGGATCTAGTTTCGCTGGTGATGATGGCATCGCTGGTGTAAGAATATACACAGCATCACTCGATCCCGCTAATGATAGTTATATCGCCAAGATATTAAACACAGACCCAAAGAGGTTCCAAAAGGAACAGCATCTTTTGTACTTGCATTTTCCTATTGAGAATGAGATCGCACCTGTTTCTACTACTAAAGAAGCAGGTGGATTTGGAACAATAGCACTGCTTTCTGGGTCACAGAAGATGACTACCCATGCAGGAGTATCACAGCAATTCGGGAAGGCTTTTGGTAGATTTGATACGAGATATACAACACCTGGAACAACATTCTTTATCTCACAACCGTACGGTAGTATCGAGTATAACCTGTTTAGAATTGAAGCCATCTCAGACGGCGCCTTTGCTAACACTAAGTTTAAGATATCAATTAAAGATATTAGAAAATCATCTAACCCGGAAGATCCATATGGAACATTCACTCTTGAAGTTAGAGACTTTGCAGATTCTGACACAGGCAAGTTTGTACTTGAAAGCTATCCGCAATGCACACTGAATCCAAAAGATGACGATTATATCGCTAAAAAGATTGGTGACTTTAAGTCATACTATCACTCAGACGAGATTAAGGATTCTGAGAAAAAAGTACTAGTATCAGGTAAATATCCTAACCAGTCTGCCAGAATTAGAGTTGTCATGGGAGATCAAGTCGAGCTTGGAAATGTGCCGCAAGAGGCTCTTCCTTTCGGGTTTAGAGGCGTATCAGTTCTCAAGACACATGATACTTTAACAGACTACTGGAAGCCCATTCCAAACCCGGGTGGGTCGAAAATAGGTAGTGATGGTGCACCAGGTATTTACGTAGGGACGGTATCAGGTAGTGCAAGAATGACAGGACAGTTCTGGTCAACAGGTTCCCTCACTTACGCTGCAGCAGCAGAACCCAGGAACAATCCCGCCACGGGATTGACTGGGTCCATTGTTCCACCGCTGCCGTTTACATTCAAGCAAACTCGCGGGGCTGTTAAGAGCTCCCCTGGATTCACCGGGCATCCTGGCCTCCTGGAAATAGTCGATTCAAGATATTACTGGGGAGTTAAGTGCACAAGGGTACCTAGAGAGGCTGATCTTACAAACGCTATTTTGCAATCTAATGCGTCTAGTGAGATAAATGATATAGTAGCAAACTATTCTAAATTCCAAGGAATTAAAAAGCTAGATACACTTGTTACAGGATCAGGCGCTGATCTCTTTAATAACAACAAGTTTACGCTGGCAAGAGTTGCTCTCTACCCGACATATGCAGGCTCAGCTACTGATGGTGAAATTAATGCAAGGGTGGTTTCTGTTGTAACAGGAACAGCCAAGGAGCACATGATTGAGACAGCCTATATTAGAAATGGTTATCCCGATCCTGACAAGAGCTATGTAGTTAGTGACGGATCTAGAGCTGATAGAATTACATTTGGCACACTGATGTCATTAACATCTTCGCTTTACTTTAATAAGTTTGTAGATTATGCGAAGTTCACCAACATAATGTACGGTGGCTTTGACGGTTTGAATATCTTAGATTCAAATATGACAAAGATGAATGACAAGGCATCTTCTTCAGATACAGGTGGCTATGCTTCTGGAATAGCTCCTGATATTGGCTTGATATCAACAGCTAACAATTTAACGCTTACCGGTGAGAACAACCCAGCAGTCGCAGCATATAGGGCAGCAGCTAGAATTCTTACAAATGAGGTTACATCAAGGGTTAATATAATTGCTATTCCTGGTATTAAAGATTCTGCTTTGACAGACTATGTCAATGAACAGCTCAAGAGTTATGGAAAAGCATTCTATGTAATGGATATTCCTTCATATGATGCAGACACAAAGCGGATATTTGATGACAGCTCAAATCTGCCTTCTGTCTCCAAGACGGTTCAACAGTTTGACGGAAGAGCGCTTGATAACAATTATTCAGCTGCATACTTCCCGGATGTGACCATAGATGATCCCATTAATAATAGCATAGCTAGGGTACCGTCATCTGTTGCTGTTCTCGGAGCACTTTCTTATAATGACTCTGTTGCCTATCCCTGGTTCGCACCTGCTGGATTTAACAGGGCTGCCTTGGGATTTGTAAACAACACCAAGGTGAGGTTAAATCAGGCTGACAGAGATGAACTTTATGAAGCTAGGATTAATCCAATTGCAACATTCCCTAATGCGGGATTTGTAATATTTGGTCAGAAAACTCTTCAACTAGCAAGAAGCGCATTTGATAGGGTTAATGTTAGAAGACTTCTTATTGAAGTGAAAAGGGTCGTCTCAGATGTTGCCAACGAAGTTGTTTTTGAGCAGAATACACCTGAAACCAGGGCAGGCTTTGTTGCACGAGTAACACCGCTTCTTGCGAATATTCAGATTCAACAGGGTATCGATCAATTTAGAGTTGTTATGGATTCCACAAATAACACATCTAACGATGTGGAAAATAATGTTTTAAATGGAAAAATTGTTTTAGTTCCCACTAGAGCTGTTGAGTTTATAGCAATTGACTTTGTTATAACAAATTCAGGGATAAGTTTCGAATGATAATAGTTATTTCTTGTATATACGGAGATGTAAATGGCTGAAGTGACATATAAAAGCGCAGGTATATATGCTAGTGAGTTAGATCTTTCTCAACCTGTAACACAGGGCCCGACTGGGGTACCTGCTGGAATTATTGGAACAGCAAATGAAGGTCCAGCCTTCGTTCCTGTTACAGTTGGTTCCTATTCTGACTTTGCTAGAATATTTGGTGCTACAGACGGAGAAAAGTTTGGTCCGCTTGCAGTCTATGAGTTTCTTAAGAATGCCCAGTCCTTAACATACCTTAGAGTGCTTGGTGTCGGTGACGGAAAGAGAAGAAGTACGTCAACAGGAAAGGTTAGCTACGCGGGCTATGTGGTCGGTGAAGAGCAGGTTCAAGATAATGGAACACTTAAAAGAAATCCCTACGGAACATCGGCTAGAAGCGACCTCGGAAGAGTTCACTTTTTAGGTTGCTTCATGTCAGAATCTGCAGGGTCTACAATATTCTCAGAGGCTGGGATTCAAAAGCCGGGTGCTGGCAGCGGCGACGGTGGCCCAGGCGATCCAGGAGACATCGGTGTTGGAATTGCACATCCAATTATTCGCGGCGTTCTGATGGCACCTTCGGGCGTCTTTCTCACACTCTCGGGCGGCTTATCAAGCGGTTTCACCAACTTGGCTCCGACAAGCGGTGACAATCAGATGATTAGTAACCAAGAAAGAGGCTGGCTTAATGTTCAAGGTCAAATGACAGGAACAGTTGAGCTAGCAACACAAAACTTTGTAATGCTGCTTAATGGTCACAAAGATGCAGACGGAGCACCTAATGTCATAACAGCCTCATTTGATCTAAAGAGCAATGGTTACTTTGGAAATGTCTTTAACAGGGATCCCCTTAAGATTGAGGAAAAGGGTCACCTTCTCTATGCCAGATATGACGTCCATCCAGCTTTCGCTACTGTGACTGGAACCAACGTCTTGCAGCGCCGTTCAGCCAATGGATACCACGGTGTTTCTGCTACACACGAGAATGTAGCTTTCTTACTCACCGGATCTAGTAATAGAAATGAGACATCTGGATCATCACCTAACTATGAGTCATTCCAGGAAAGATTTACAAACTCTAAGACACCATATTTCATCTCACAGGACTTTGGTGGCTCTAAGTATAACCTGTTTAGAGTCCATGCTATCGGTGACGGTGAGTACACAAATACTCGCGTTAAAGTATCAATACAGAATATTAAACCCTCTAATACCACAACTTCAAAATTTGGTACATTTGATCTATTCGTTAGGGATTACGGTGATACGGACCGCGAGCCCGTTATTTTAGAAAGGTATAGCGGTGTCTCTCTAGATAGATCTTCTGACAGATATATCGGAAGGGTCATCGGCGATAGATACACGTACTTTGACTTTGATCAGGCATCTACAGCTCAAAAGCTGGTTGAGACAGGTGATCACTTGATAAGATCAGCATACGTTAGGGTTGAGTTATCAGATGCACTTAGTAACGGTGAGGTTCCCGCAGATGCACTCCCGATTGGATTTAGGGGACCGGATCACCTGGTGACATCTGGAAGCGGACCTCTCATGTTCGACACCGCCAACGCCGTAACAGGCGACTGGCTATACCCTGATGCTGCAGGCAAGAGGGCTGTTGAGCCACCTGTGAGATACAGAAGAAATGTTGCCATTGGCTCAAAGCAAGACAGGGCAGACTCCACACTTTACTGGGGAGTTAGATTTGACAGAATTGTCTCTCTCACACAAGACAATTTACTTACACCTGTTGCAGTTGATGTTGCAGATAGGTCAAAATTCTTTCCATCACTTGATCCTTCTAATTTCAACTTTGTCGCTGGAAATAACGCGGGTAAAGCAGACTCCGGTGGGACAATTCTAGACTCTGACAGATTTAATAATAACATCTTCACTCTTGAGAGAATCAAGGTTCGAACTGGATCTAATACATACGCTGACGCTGCTGAATGGGCTAGCGCATCATATGTTAGGCAAGGCAGTATTTCAGCCAGCCCCGATGCCAAGACAAGGGCATTTAGTATTAACGACCTCAAGACTACACCTGGAAACAGGACATTCGCTAAGTTTACCGTATTTATGCAGGGTGGATTTGACGGAACAAATGTGTTTAACAAGGACAAGACCCGGCTTACAAATGCAGCTGCCAAGAGAGAGATGGATGACAGCTCCCAGGGAGAACTTTCCGGACCTACAGTTGCAGCATATAGAAAAGCTCTCGATCTAATGGGTAACAAGACAGATGTCGACATTAAGCTTCTCGCAATTCCCGGCCTTAGGCACACATCAGTAACTGATTATGCAATTGATGCTGTTGAGAATAGATTTGATGCCATGTACGTCATGGATATCCAGGAGCGAGATGGAATAAATCAAATTATAACCTCATCGATCCAGACTCCGAACGTAACCAATACAGTAGAAGACTTCCAGGGTAGAGCACTAAATACATCATTCGCAGCTGCATACTTCCCAGACGTAATTGTCGGTGATCCGACGACAAATACTAATGTTAGAGTACCGCCTTCTGTTGCTGTTATGGGTGCCATGTCTCTAAATGACTCAGTCGCCCATCCGTGGTTTGCACCTGCAGGATTTACTCGTGGTGCACTTGATAATGTGATTATGACAGCACTTCCTCTCAATAAAGATAATATGGACAATATCTATGAAGCAGATATTAATCCTTTAACATCTTTTGCTGGAACAGGTGTTGTTGTCTGGGGACAGAAAACACTTCTTGCAAATGCCAGTGCCCTTGACAGGATTAATGTTAGAAGATTGCTAATTAACATCAGGCGGAAAATTAGAAATATTTCTAATCTCATGTTATTCGAGCCAAATAGACAAGAAACATTAGATAAATTTAATTCCCTAGTTAAGCCAGTTCTTCAGAGTATACAGGATAAGAGCGGCGTTGACAGATACAAGGTATTAATTGATTCATCTACAACCACACAAGCTGATATTGAAAACAATACGCTTCGAGGAAAAATATTTATTCAGCCTACTAGAACAGCTGAATTTATTGCTCTTGATTTTGTTGTTACAAATCAAGGTAATTTTGACAATGTCTAAAACCAGTCATTGATATAGTTATAAACATAGAGATCTTAGGAGAACAAAATGGCAGAGACACTTTCAGTCCAGGATATGCTTCCGAATAAATTTGAGCCAAAGCGCCAGTTTCGGTGGGTATTCGCTATAGAGGGAATTGACGCATTTTTAATGAAAACGGCCAATCGACCTAGCATGAGAATTGCTGAGCAGGAAATTCCGTTTATAAATGCTAAACGATACCTTGCTGGGAGGATGACATTTGAAACTCTTGGCGTAACACTTTATGATCCAATTGCACCATCAGGCGCACAACAGGTCATGGAATGGATAAGAACTCACTACGAATCAGTCTCAGGCCGTGCAGGCTATGCTGATTTCTATAAGAGGGATTGTCAACTTAAAATGCTTGATCCAATTGGAACTGTTGTTGAGCTTTGGGATATCAAGGGTGCTATGATCACAGCGGCCAATTTTCAGTCATTGACATATGAAAATGACTCAGCTCCCATGTCAATTGATCTAACGCTTAGATATGATAATTGCGTATTGCAATTCTAATACTAAGAATAATTCTATAAATACAAGCCCGCTTTGAGCGGGCTTTGTTATTTTCAATTTACGAACCTTCTGATAGCGTTAGAATAATCTGATTAGGAGTAATTAATGGCAGGTAAGAGTGTTCAAGAAAATGTAACCAGGCAAAACCTGGTTGAAGAATTATTTGACTGGACAGTTCCAGTTGAAGCAGTCCCACTTCCTTCCGAGGGTAAGGTGTATTCTCCCGATAGCCCTCTGCATAGTAAGTCACTTGTAGAGATAAAAGCTATGACTGCACAAGAGGAAGATATACTTTCATCTCCTGCTCTAATTAGGCAAGGAACAGTAATTACACAGCTTATTAAGTCTTGTATTATTGATAAAAAAATAAATGTTGACAATATGCTTCTGGGTGATAGAAATGCTATCATGATATCAATAAGGGTAACTGGCTATGGATCAGATTATCCAGCTGATATTACATGCCCAGCATGCGGCAAGAAGTCTGAACAAGAGTTTAATCTTTCTGATCTTGAAATTAATAGGCTTGACATTGATCCCGTGTTACCAGGACAGAATCTATTTGCCTATAAGCTTCCTGTAACTGGGAAAGTTGTTCACTTTAAGTTTCTAACTGGTGTCGATGAAAATGATAGATCAACGCTCCTTGAGAGAACTAAAAAAATAACAGGTGGAAGCGGCATCGAAAAGAATATCACTACCCGACTAGAATATCACATTGTTTCTATCGAAGGCGTTGAAGATAGAAATACAATATCTCAATTTGTTTCTAAAATGCCGGCACTTGATTCTAAAAATTTAAGATCTTATATTTCAGACAATGAGCCCGGAATTGATATGACAGCAGATATTCATTGTCCTGATTGTGGCCATGAAGGGAGGGTAGGGCTCCCAATGGGTGCCACGTTTTTTTGGCCCAACTGAAAATGCCAAAGTCAACTTCCTTGAAGAGGCATTCATTCTACAGTATCACTTAAAAATGAGTTATTCTGACACTAGAGAAATGCCAATAAGATATCGAAGGTGGTTTATCAATAGGCTTAAAGAAGAGTTTGAAAAGAAAGAAAAGCTCTCTAAAGAAAGCCAAAATTCACAAAGAGGTGAAATAGTTAAAGAAATACCTATGGGTGACATGTCTGATATTATGAGCAGAATAAGCCCGGAAGGATTTTCTATGCCTAAAAAGTTCTAGAATTCCAATGTTTAAATAATTAATCTTATAGGGATATAAAATTGGCTACTGATAACACAGAAATTCTATCTAGACAAAAGACTCTTCTCACTGAGATGAACACAGTCTTGCAAAGCAACTTAACTATTTCTGCTGAGCAGTTACGCATAGACTCTGCGAGAGCACAGCAGGCTGCAACAGCTGCCGGGAATGCCAGTCTTGCAGCAACTCTGGCAAAGAATACACAGTCGGCACTTGCAGGAATCGGCAGTACAAGAATAAATTTAGACCCCGGCGGAAATATATCAGGTACATCAGGAACTATTAGAGAACTTGATGGTCTTCTAGGAAATGTGATTGGTACTGCCGACGGAGCAGGTCGTGCTGTTTCTGCATTGGGTGATAAGCAACTTGAACGAAGAATTCAAGCACTTCAGAAAACCCTAGGTGGGTTCGGCCCAATGGGTACTACCCAGGCAGAGTACGCTGGTAGAATGACCAAGGCTTATGCCGGTCTCAATCAGGCACTGTATGGAACTAATGAGACAGGCCAGTATCTTAGACGGATGATAGGGAATACAAACTCTGCAACAGCAGCGTTTAAACTGATGACTGAAGGCACACAAGGTGCTGTAGATGGTCTAGCTCTTATGAAACAGGCAACCCCTGAGCTTCTCCTTGAAATGGGTGTATTTGGTCGTGGCATGGGCCTTAGTGCACAAAAGACTAGCGTGTTTGTAACTAGGGCTATATCACTTAATAAAAAATCAGCTACAGAGATGTTGAGAAATTCAGCAGTGTATGCACAAAGGATAGCAAAACAGACTGGTGACTCTGCTAAGGCAATCATGAACTCAATGTCTCAGATCATCGAGTCAACTCAGTACTTTGGAAATGTCATGCCCAAAGAAGCTGCAAAGATAAGCGGAACACTACGACAGATTGGAATTGACTTTAGAGATCTTCAGGGTATGGTTTCAAAATATTCCAGCTTTGAATCAGCTGTACAATCAGTTTCTGCCCTTACAAGTGTTTTTGGTGTCAACATAGATGCCATGGAAGCAATGAAACTAGCTAATACTGACCAGCTAGGTTTTCTCAACTATATGAGAGATCAATTTCTCCTAACAGGAAAATCTGTTGATGATCTCACCCTTGCTGAAAAGAGGCTTATTAAGTCACAATTAAACTTAACGGACATCGAATCTGTTGAACGACTTTTCGATCCTACTGCAGACATTACATCCATGGCAGATCTCGAGGCAGCTGCAGGTGCTCCGGCTGAAAGCTTTAAAGATGCATTTGCAGAAATTCAAGGATCAGTTGATGTATTTGTTGATGGCTCTGAGGTATCAATTAACAAGTTCGCCGGAGTGGTTCTCGGAGCACTTACAACGTCTACAAACGAGGCTACACAGCAAGTAAAACAAGATTTCAGCGATATTGCTGGAGCTGCTACTAACACCCTAGGTGGTGTAGGCGGAATAGCAGGTAAAGCCTTGGAAAGGGAGCTTGGCCCACTACTTACTACTGTATCTAAAAATATTAGTGAGGGATTTGTTGAGGCATTTGGAGATCCAAAGATCCAGATCTCATTTAAAAATATGATAAACGATCTGATTCAGCAGATCAAAGACAGCGGTCTCTGGGCCCAATCACCATCCGATGTCGGAGCAATGGTTGCCTCTGGTTTTACAGAAGCATTTAAGACCATTCCTCCTGAAGCTCAGAAAGAATTTGAAAAGATAGAGGATATATCTGAAGTTTCTCTCAAGCGTATGCTTAGTGATACAGACTCCTACTATGGTGCAGCAGCAAAAAATGTTTCAAAGTTAGGATTTGAGTACAGAGACCTAGATGAAGAAGGGAGAAGAAACTTAGCCACCCAGCTTAAACTTGGTAAAAATTACGAAACAGAGTTACAGATGATTATGTCCAAGTATGCAGATTCAAAAACTGTTGGTATAAGAAACAGATCACAGGGTATAATAGCCAACCTTATATCCTCTAAAAAGGCTGGCAAGAGATCACTTGAAGCTGCTCTTGATGCCTATTCCAAAGGTGATGAAGATCTAAGAGCAGCCATGGTATCTCAACTAGAGAACAAAGAGGGAAGCAGTGATTCAATATTTGAAGCTTTAAAGTCAAAATCTGATCTAGATAAAGCAGAAGCTAAAGGAAAAACTAAGACTAGTGCTTCTAATAGAAAGACACTCCAGAACGTATCAACAGTTATTCAGCAAAGTAATGATTCAATTAAAGCACAAACTGCAAAAATGGATAAGCTTATTACTAGCACGGAAGATGCAGCTACTGCTACAAAAGAGCTTAAAGGCAAGATGGATTTACTCGCGACAAGTATTAATGCATTAGCCAATAGACCGCTTGTTATTGATGTTGACGGCAAAGTTCTTGGCCGTGTGGTCGGTGAGCAGGCAGCGCTAGGTAATGTGTATGATTCAGCTTCTGGCGCTATCGTCCCCATCGGCAAGAAGGGAGTTAATGACACGCCATGAGCTTGATTGATAAGATAATGATAAACAGATCTTTTCAAAATCTTCTTGTGGGTCACACAGAGGAGGAGATTGAAGACTTAAAGCAGTGGATGAAAAAAAATCTAGCTTCTTTGGAAAATCTCGACACACTAATCCAAGATATGTCAGCAACGTCAAATAGTTTTGACGAGCTAACTGCGACACTTGAATACCTATTATCAGATGAAGAGGGCGTAGTCTCATGGCAAGAGAAAAACTCAAAGACTTCCTGAGGGGTGTATCTAGCAAAGATAGCCTAAGCTATGTAGTTGATCCCACTCTGGGCGGAGATGCTAAAGATATAGATGTAGGAGATGACCTGGGTGTAGACCCAGGATCAGGTAAGCGGTTAGTTCAGCTAAATGTTGAAGGAGTCGGCGAAAGCCTGGTAAATGATTTTTTAAACTTTCTTACTGAGGCAGTAAATTACTATAAGATTCAGGGTGGCTCATCTCGTGCTATTACGCTAAGTAAGGTAAGTGAAAGTGGTGTAGGCACTGCATTGCAATCTTCAACACAGCAGGGTGCTGACTCTGTTTTTATTGACTCTAATGACACCAGTTTACAATATTCAAACGGCAATCTTCCCAAACTAAGTAATATAATTAGTAAGCTTGGTGATATAGACCCGTCAAAAGAACCTGTAAAGAAAAAAGAAAGGAGGCCAAGAAGTGGTCACACTCTTCTTCAAAGCCTCCCGTCAAGTAAAATTGATAGAACAGGAAAGACTTTTGCGCAGACCAAAGGCTTTGAAGATAAACCGGCTAACATAGCTATTGAGACTACTTTCTTGACAAGAAATAGATTTAGAAACAATAGTGCTCCTTCTCAAAGATCTGCATTCTATCCGCAGGGAACAGCTTCTGGTGACCAGGTTAAAGATTTAGAGTCTGGTAAAAAAGGTTCCGGAACCAGAACATCTCAAACAACCTATGGTGATTATCAAATCAGTGCACCAATTATGATTAATGATGAGCTAAGAAAAGTAGCCGGATCGATCATGCTTAAGTCTTTAGGTCTAGATAACGGTGAGAATCCTGGTGAAAGTTTAAATCCTGATGCTTTTGATTATGAAAGCGCCAAAGTTAAAAATGTCGCTTCAAAAAAGGTACTTCCAGATACTAGTAAGGGTAATGTTAGAGCAAGATCAGCGCTCGGCGCACCACATTTTTCATCTGGTGATTCAACAAGAGGTGATCGCGGCGCTTTTGAAGAAGCTGCTAGCACAAGCTACGGCTCTGATTACACACCTGACTTATCATTTACAGGAGCCAAAAATAAGGCAATCATTAGACTAAGGGCAGCTGCAACAATTATTGCCATGGTTGAGATACTAGATGATTTGGTTGACAGGCTGGATGCAAATAGAAAATCAATTGTTGCGGGAGCAAAAGATTCAAAAATATCTGACTTAGGTCGAGGTCCTTACTTTCCAGGACAGACATCAATGCTAGCTAGGACTGCCAAGCTAGATTTTCTAATGTCTTCTATTATGGTGCCGACAGTTTATTCTTACGGAAAGTGTGTTGAGCGAGGTGTAGAGGTTGTATTTGGGTCTGAGATGTCAAAACCGATGAATGACAAGGTGGTCGGTCGATATCAGGGTGTCGCAGAATCACCAGGTTTCTGGTATGCAGTTTCAAGATCAGTTTTAAAAAAGAATGCATTACTGCAAAATAAAATTTCCAACGGTGAGGAATCATATGAGTCAGACCCCACAGTAATTATAGGCCAAACTTTGGCAGGAATAGCAGATGCTGAGATGATTGGTGTTTTGAATAGCTTTGCATCAATAGGTGATAAATCACTCCAGATGACTGGAGGTGCTAGTTTTGATTCTAGTGATGCAGTTTCACCACTCAATGTTGACTCTCTTCCTGATGGACCATCAACGCGGGTTTCCAAGAGCAGATCACAATCTGGTCTTACAAGTCTCTCTTTAGCATGGAGAGGAAATGCCTTGCCTGCTCTTTATTTGGTTCCTAGAAATGTGATTGCAGCTTCTCAGAATATGAATACCTATGCTGCGGGTGGAAATCCAATAAAAGGTCATACATCTTCAGACTTGGCAAAAAAGTCTTTTATTAATATTAACGGAGAGAATCAATCAGCCAGAATTCCAATTGATGTTGTTAGAGGTGTGGAAAATGTACTTGACGCTGAGTATGTACCGTTTTATTTTCACGATGTGAGAACAAATGAGATAATTTCATTTCATGCTTTTCTTTCAAGTATGACTGATAGATATACTGCTAACTATTCTGAATCTAGAGGATACGGTCGTGTTGATCCTGTCAAAGTTTATAGAAATACAACAAGAAACATTTCACTAACTTTCTATGCAGCAGCCACATCAAAGGAAGATTTTGATGAGATGTGGTTTAAGATAAACAAGCTTACAACACTTGTCTATCCGCAGTGGACAAAAGGAACAAAGATGACTACAGCTGCAGAAGACAAGTTTATTCAGCCGTTTAGTCAAGTTATCAGTGCGACCCCTTTAACTAGACTAAGGGTAGGTGATGTAATAAAGAGCAACTACTCAAGATTTAACCTCTCTAGAACATTTGGAATGGGTGAAAGGGATACAGTTATCACTGACGAAAGCTTTGGTGGCAGCCCAATTGGTCTCGGCAGTGCAGGCCTGGTTAGATTTGGTGCTACAATGACAGGAATTGGAAGGTTTATCCAGGACCTTCAGCTTGATATAGTGTTTAAGATTTTATTTGGATCTCCCTTAGCACTTTTAGGAAGTGGTGATGCTGGAGCAACCACGCTGGATAGAATTATGAGGGGTTTATTAGCGCAGCTAACATTAAATGGCTTTGTCAATCCTCTTGGTATCGGACCTGTTCTCAAGCAACTTCAGAGTCCAGATGTCGATGCTAACAATATTCCAGAGTTAAATAGCGGTATGCTCTCTAGCCTTGAGAGTGCTAGATCATCTCTTCTCGGGGCTATTGCACCAAATTTGGAGGTGGGATATAAAATAGGAAATGAGGCAATGCTAAAGGCTAGCCCAGCATCCGGCTATATTACTGGCGGCGGTACAAAAATTAGAACAACAAGAACAATGATGGTAACAGTTCTAAAGATAGACAGAGAAGATTTTCAAAATCCTGCTACTAAGCATACTAGCGATGCTGCTAGAGGTCCTAGTAGAAAAGGAAACCCAAGAGGAAAAGTTGTATATGTTGTTGAAATAAGTGACATTAATGCACCAGCAAATGTTTCGGGAGCAAGCCTAAGAGTTCATCATGAAGATCTCCTCCCAGACCCAAATCAGATCTTTAGAAGAAATGTTCTTCCTTTTATGGATATAATTGGCGCCGGTGTAGAGCTTCTACAGTCAAAACTGATTAACAAGGGCGCGTCTTTTACAGGCTTGCCTGCAGATACACTTAGCTTAATTTCTAATAATTATATGGAGTTTATGCATCCAGCCAATAACTCAATTACCAGAGCTTTTGAAAACTCTGGCGGAAGAGGTTTGTCAGGTGTTATAGATTCAATGTCATTTGACTGGGTAGACCCGACTACAACATGGGAAATAGACTGGAATTCAAGAGCACCCATGTGGTGTAAGATTAGTATTGCCTTTAAAGTTATACACGATATTCCACCTGGTATTGATGATAGTGGATACAACAGGGCTCCAATTTATAATGTTGGTGATATTATGGCTGCAATATCTGGAGATCCGCATCCAGATCACGGCAGTCTCTCTAAAGATGCTTTTGTACAATCGACAAGATTTAGTACTCAAGCCCTCGACAAAGATAAGATTAAGTAGGATATATAATGGCTGTTGGAAGATATACATTTGTTAACAGGATAGATTCCGGTAAAGGATTTTCATCCCCTGAATCTATGCGAAAAATTTACAATGGTGTTTTAGCTGGAGTTATATCAGTGTCTTTTATTAAGCTAAAAGAAGGCCAGCGACTTGATACACTGGCAGCAGAAAAATATGGAAGATCAGACTATTGGTGGATTATTGCTGCAGCTTCTGGTATTGGCTGGGGATTGCAGTGTCCACCAGGGACTATCCTAAGAGTTCCCAATAATCTGGCACAAGCTCTAAGCGTAGCATAACAGGATTATAAAGAATGGGAATTTTTTCTAGCTTATTTGCCAATGAAGCCCCGCCGGCTAATAGATTACAAGAAGCTATTGGAAAGCTAGAAAAGTACTATGCCATCACGGGAGGGGATAACTCAGTTGATGTTGATCTTGGTCTCTTAAATTCGGGTCTTCTCGGAGCTATAACAAGTGCACTAGGGCTAGGATCAGACTCTAGCGAAAATACTTCAACTGACGAGCTCACACCTTCACAAAGAAGAGCACTAGCTGCTTATCTATTTGGAAATTCAGAAGGCGCATACTGCATGAAGGACCTTCGGGAATCGATTTTAGTCCCGGAAAAAGGTATATCTGAGGAGTCTTTAAAAAAAGTTGTAGTAACACATTTTGAAAGCAGTGTTAAGCCTGGAGGTCCTACGAATGCTCCAAACGAAGCAGATGAAGATAAATCAGTCTCTGATGCCCTCGGCGGTACAGTAACCGGAGTCACAGCCGGATCATCAGCACCAGCCCCGCCGCCACCGACCGGAGAAATTCCACCAGTTGTTGGGATTAATGCAGATGCTAATGCAACTCCATCCAGATCGGGAAAGAACAGCACGCTATCTGCCATGGAGGTGAAACATCGAGGTTTGACATTTGGAAATAGGCACACGGGTGCAGCATCTGTTTTTATGAATGGAATACCAACACATGAGATGTCGCTGTGCTCACCTCATATTTCTTTAACTTTTATTAGCGATGTACCCGGCTTTATTGAAGGGTTTGATAAAATGTCCCTTGTTTCGTTTGCAGGAGCAGGAGACGAAGACCCAGGCCTTTTTAACTTTATCAACAAGCTCTCAGGCGGCCCTGGTCAATCTGTCGATGATACAATGGCATCAGCATATCCTTCTAGCATGGTTTCTTCTGATCCGACTGACATGGCCGTGGGCGGAGTAGGGACAGCCGGTCCCGCATCTGTGGAGAAGGAGATATCCAGCGCAGGAATGGAGCTTTTTACATCACCTCAGTCTCTTATTAATATTGCTGGAAATTTTGGAGGAGGTAGATATTTAAATCCCACAGTTCCATTTATGAGCCTTGAGTCGCTAACAGTTGATGTAGTCGGTCTAGGTGACGATATATTTGCTAATAAAACTGCAACTCTTCAGATATTGGTTCATGATCGATCAAGGCTTGTCGATATTGCACCGATTATAGCAGCTGACGCTTTTGGTGCGACCCATATCATTATTGAGTATGGCTGGTCGCACCCGCATGCCACGGGCGCTACAGTAGGAAATGTTTATGCAGATTTTTTAAATTCCCTTAAGACAAGACATGCTTTTAATATAGTTTCTTCTGGAATTGATATGCTTGATGACGGTCAGGTAAGAGTCAATCTTAGACTTGCTTCTCGAGGTGTAACTGAAATGGTTCAAATGCCAGCCGGTTCGGGATTAACTGTTATGCCTTTAAGTTTATTTAAACCACTATTGACCAGGTTGTCAGAGAAGCTTGGCCAGCTAAAAGGAAACGAAGCTGTATCCCAAGCGGAAGCGGGTTCAAGTAAGTCTAAAGTGCTTACACAGATACATAGAGAGATTACTGCGAACCTTAGGGCAGGAACTTCGCCCGGCGCTGTAATTCCTATAGCTCAATATTATGAGTTATTAGATGCCATAGCCGGAAAAAAAGGTGAAGGTGGGAAGCTAAGTTATGATCTTACTAGTCTAAAAACTGTCTTTGATAAAGTTTCTACAGCAATAAAACAGGGAACCACAGATGAAAATGTTGCCACTTTGCGTGCCGAGCGGGATGCAAAAATAGCTCATTGTTTTAGTAACAAGGATAAGTTCGAATCGAGTGGAAAATGGCCAAACCCATTCGCACCAGATCTTATAGAAATAACAGATTATGGCACCGCAACCACTGACGCCACAGTTACCAAATTGAGAACTACACTTGGGCAGCTATTTTTAACTTGTGTTGGACACTCTCTCCAGGCAACTAGAAAGTTTGATGAGGTTCAACTTATTTTCTACCCATTTAACGATCATGCAGCTGCGTGTGCAGGATATGAATCGATAGCGCAGTTTAGAATATCTGAGGCTGAGATCAAAGCAGCACTCGGAGAGACTGATACAGGATCGATGTCACTAAAAAGCTTCATGCAAGTAATCATCAAGGAGATCGTTCAAAAGCCTGCAAACCCAAACTATGGATTATCGTCAGAATACGAAAAACTTGCTAGTGCAGATGAAGGCAGCAAATCAGTTTATGCGTCCTCACTAGAGAGAAAACTTGCGGACATATATGCACATGTAGATCAGTCGGGTCAGGGTAGAATGAATAAGTTTGTTATTCCTGATATCAATATATTTGTTGAGTGTCTCCCAATGATGGCACCGTCATCAGAGACATCAGCATCTTCTGTTGTTAAGGCACTTGATGCAATAGGGTTGGGCGGAGAGCTAGACTCCGGGAATTCATTTAAGCCTAAACTAGATACTAATATATTAAGAATACATGTTTTCGATGCCAAGGACGGCATTCCTTTCCACGCTCGGCTATTAAATGCTATAGCATCAGGAGGAAAAGTTGCAACAACAACCAAGGTCACCGCCGGCGTCACCGCTCCCGTCACAGCCGAAAACGGAGCTGTTGATGACGTCAATGGAGGTTTAGCATCCAAATGGGAAAAAATTCAAGAGTCTCTTGGCATCGTCAAGTCTGAAGGTGAAGACTTTGATGCTTTTTTTAGTGATGTCGATGTTACCAAGATAAAAAACTTAATTAAGTCATCTACACCTAGCATAACATTTGGTACACAATATTCGAATATTAAGAGTATTACCCTTAGAAGTACAACTAGCAGCGATGTAGACAATGTCCTATTTTTAAATGCTATTGATAATAACGCAAAAGAAGGAACATCTGATCAGGGTACACCACCATTTCAAGATATTTTTGTTATTCCAACTAGGGGAAGCATCGAGTGCGCTGGATTTCCATTACTAGAGTATGGCCAAAAATTTTATATAGATATGGGAACGGGAACCACAGCAGATAATTTTTATTATATTACAGGAATTAGGCATAGCTTGAGAGCTGGTGAGTTTACAACATCAGCTGACCTTACATTTGCAGGAAATGCTGAGGTTCGGTCTCTTAGACAAAGCTTAGAGGCGTTTTCTAAAAAGAAATGAGTCATGAAAATATATGACATCTTGTGTTATAATTGTGTGTGAAGTTAACTATATCATCAGGAAGCCTGGGATCTAAGCACCACTTGCTAGTAGACGGAGAGAAGTTCTCCTGGGTTGATACTCTAGACAGAGATTCACTACTGTGGGGCTTTGACAAACCTAAAGATTTAAAAAATGCTACAGTTGCCGCAAGATCTAAGATCAGTGAGGTGTCAGACAACATGCATAGTAAATTTTTTAATCTTATTGAGCTAAAGACAGAAAAATTACCGTGGAGAAGTATTCTACCTAGAGATGACTATCTAAATAGGCTTAGAGCTATAGTAGATCAGCTCTCCTTGTTTATTAATGATGAATCTAACAGTTACTATATAACAACACACTTAAGGAATAGAAAGCTGCTCTGGCGCTTATGTAGACCGGTAGTAAATGAGAAAGATTTAGATGTAATTATTAAACAGTCTACATCTCCAGGGATGTTGTCTGGGCTCGAAAGATTTCGACCTGATAAGACAGGTCGAGCGAGACTGTCAAGGTATAGTTTATCATCATCAATTACTGGAAGAATGACCATAACATCGGGACCAAATATTCTTACTCTAAAAAGAGGGCATAGAAAGATTTTAAGATCTCGTTACCCGGGTGGAAAGATAGTAGAGATTGATATCAGGGCAGCTGAACCCAGAGTTGTCCTCGCACTTATGGGGAAGAGAGTTGAGGGCGATGTTTACACGGAGATTATGAGGTCAATACCCGGTATGATAGAAGATAGGAGTATAGCAAAAATAGCAACACTGTCTGCCATTTATGGTGCTAGCCACCACGGTCTGAAGAGTAATCTACCTAAAAACGTAGATGCTAGTCATGTTCTTGATGCAGTAAGAGAATACTTTAGAGTTAGAGATATCGAGTCAGTACTCAGAGATCAGATTGATACGCATGGCTATCTAATAAATACACACGGGAGAAAGGTCTTTAGTGACGAGCCAAGCATAAACCACTTTGTTCAATCATCTGCTGTTGATGTCGCTTTTGATGTATTTGAGTCAGCAATGACTGCTTTTGATAAAAGCAATATCAGATACTGTCCTGTATACTATATTCATGATGCGATGATGATAGATGTTCATCCGGATGATTTAAAATCTTTAAAAGAATTATGTAAAAATGGATTCTTTTCTGGTAAGATAGGTGTAAATCTACCAGTAAAAGTCGAGGAGATATCATGAGTACAGAAGAGTCATTAAGTAAAATTCAAAAAAATTGGGCAACATTTGTTGCTCTCACAGAGAAGGCAGAAGATCCCGCAGTGAACTCTCTTATCGAGGAGCTTGGGGAAAGGCTAGCCATGTGCCCCTGCGAAAATGTTACGTCTGGTATTGGATGCTATCCGGGTGGGCTTATTGATGTCTCACTTCGGGTTGTAAATTCAATGAGGCAAATATCAAAGGCGATGGACTTTGATATTTCCATCTCATCACTTCTCAAGGTAGGGTTGCTTCACCAGATTGGAAAGGTTGGAGATCTTGAACAGGATTTATTTTTGGATGAGGATTCAGATTGGCATAGAGAAAAGCTAGGTAGACACTACAAGTATAATGAAAATCTGCAGAAGATGTCTGTGTCTCACCGGACCCATTATCTACTTCAGAGCTTTGGTGTTAAGCTTACACCTGAAGAGTGGATCGCCATTCAAATCTCTGGGGGTTCTCACTTTGAAGAAAATAGATTCTATGCGGGTTCTGAGACTGATCTAGGGGTACTAGTTCAGACAGCAGCTTCTCTTGTTCGTACTCGTGATAAAAGCTCCTGACGTGAATAATTACATTTGAGTACTCGTATCAGGAGAAAATATGCGTAAGAAGGTCATGCCCGTTCTGACTAGGCAGGATATTAGGGAGATTATTGTAGAGGAGCTACAATTTAGGAATCCTGACTTTTTAACTGAGGTGGGCGGAGATAATCCAGATGGCAGCGACGCTGTCATTAATCTTGTTGCTGATATTGGTTTTGCTCTTAGCGGTTTCGCGACCGGAGGTGTCGGAACTGCTTTGTCTACAGCAGGGATGGCCTGGTACATACATCGAATGATGGAGTCGAGCAATGCTTTTGATAAAACACTTAACGGTGTAGTTGCCGGAATAATGGCAATTCAAACCCTTACTTCAGTGACTGTAGTCGGCGGGTTTGCAACTGGCACGGTCCAGGGTGTTATCAGAGCAGTAGTCCACACTGCCAGGCAGATAGCCCAGGCCAAAACCTTGACAGGTACATCAAAAAACGTAGTTAAGTACTATCAGGGTAGTAAGTCAGCCCAAGTAGCTACAAAGACCCTAATTGCAGGCCTGGAATCTCAAAAAGCAAATATTGCAAAGATCTTTTTAGAAGTTGGTGATGATGGGATGACAATTGGTGCAAAAGCAATTATGGCAGCAGCAAAGCAGCAAGGAGGACCGCTTGCCAACCTAGTCGTCGATGGCAAGATGGCGATGAAGATGTCTAAGGAACTTGGGAGGAATTACGGTCTTATTGTAGATGATTTTGCAAAGATGCTTAAGAGCATACTTACCTGGAAGTCAGCGACAGTTATCAGCAGAGCCACCACCGCAGTAATGCTGGCAGCAAAACAAGATACTATATTTATGAATGCAATGAAGATTGTTGCCTCTGATCATCAGTTTGCAAAAGTTCTTGGAAGTCTTGATGAGCCGGTTAAGTTTGTCTTAAAGAATGGCAAAGAGGTTTTGCTAAAAGGTTTGTATGTTGGTGATGATGCTGCAAAGCTTGGAACAGTTCGAGTTGCCCAGATAGGGAAAGGTACTGTCCAGGGCGAGATCACCATGGGGCTGGAGTCATTTGTTTCATTAAAGAATGTTATTAAATCTATAGATGCTGCTGCAGGCGTAGCCCCCTGGAAAAGAACCTTGTTGCAGATCATCGCTGGAACAAATCAGCATTTACTCAAAACGAAACCTATCTACTTCATCCAAGCCCTCGCTGTTGCCACTAATCTCGGCCTTGATACTTGGCAGCTCATATTTTCAGGAACAGATACACCCCCTTATCAAAGCCCTGCCACCTATGAGGCTACTATCAATCACCTTGCTGATCCAACCGTGAGTACCCAGTTTAATCTAGATGCAGCACTGGCAGCCGATCCTCTCTATAATCAGCCGTCAATTGGTGCTGATAGGTAATGAAAAAAGTATTTACAGGAAAAGATGCAAGGAGAGGCCTTGCACCAGGATACGGAAAGGCAGGCCTGGGAAGTGGTCGAGGAACAACCGGTGCAGTTTCTGTATCGATCGGCTCCGGTGATGATTACATCCAGAAGATCGGTCGAGGAAAAAGGCCTTACTATCAGGGAGATCACGGTACCCCGAGTCAAGGAGCAGATTCTACATTTTCTTCCTATTTGTCTCGGGTAAACAAGGGCTATGAAGAGGAGGAAACGCCACCGATGTTTCCTGAGCAAGAGCTTGATGATGAAGATACATATAAAAGTAATCGGAGAGAACGTAAGATGAATAGAAAGAGAAGAGCACTCGCAGCAACAATGGCAGAGATTAGTGATAGAGTAGTTGAGAGCTCAAAATACTCTCTGCTAAATATCTTTGACTCTAATGAAACTGTT
>TARA_R110001583_G_scaffold195330_2_pt1 | contig 24719 bp, 21 predicted proteins | sample TARA_R110001583 | Tara Oceans TARA_R110001583 (sample SAMEA4398432) | marine metagenome | biome: Polar Biome; feature: [MES] marine water layer (ENVO:01000295) within the mesopelagic zone...; material: water (ENVO:00002006), including particulate matter (ENVO:01000060) such... | reverse complement strand
AGAGGATCAAGACGAGGTTCGGTCTTTACAACGCATTTCTCTAATCCACAGCCATGAATACACCTATCTGGCTTATCTGATCATTTCAAACTGGGCAGTAGCGAATGCAAAGGTTACTAACCGAGGCTTTCACACAGCTCCTGATATTCTCGACAGAGTCATCGTTATTTGTATGACACTTTAGCTTTATTTTTCAATCTATCTTTGTAAATAGGGTACAAGTTATAGGTAGGATAAAACTCAGTCGTAAATGCTTTCCAAGCAGTCTTCTCTATAGCAAGGTTAACCTCATTAAGTTGGTGTGCAGGAACTTCTAACGTAACGACTTGCCCAATGCCCATCATGACATACCAGCTTACAACAGAAACACCTTTAGGCGGAAATGCATCAAAGAAACCTTGTTCGGTCAATATTCCCTGTATTTCGTCTAACTTTTTACTTTGGTCGTGTTTCAAAAAGACGGTTAAGAGAATTGAATCTTGCGGCTGCACATCAAATTCCGCCTCTGCCAGAGAAGTAAAGCTGGTAAGGAACAGCATAAAAAATATAAATAATTTAGTCATAAGTTTTCCATTTTTGAATAAAAACATTACTTTAACATTAGTAGTGTTTCGTGCGTCACTAGTCTATATTTTTGGCGTTTTGCCGTAATAGTTAATTTACTAACAAGGTATTGTTTGTAATATTATAAATATCAAAAAATTATAGAAGCATTAAAAGAACATAAAATACTAAATTGAAAGGTAATCAACAAGAATAGGGTTATTGCTTTTTTTAGTGGTAGGGTTGCTAAAAATAGTTTATTTATTATTCTTGATGGGTGATTTGAATATTAATGAGGTGGTTTTAAAAGTGATAGGTTTGATTTTGTGATAAGTTTATACGATAGGTCTATTGATGCGGAATTTAAATTAAGCCACTTTTTAAGTGGCTTAATTAACAACTAATAATTCATATTTAACGTCCGGTATTTAACTATATCTTCAATGCTTAAAACTACCATTTCATGTTTTATGGCAAACTGACATATTTCAGGTAACCTTGCCATTGCCCCATCTTTATTGGTCAATTCGCATAAAATTCCTTTCGAATTTAATCCTGCAAGTTTAATCAAATCTAAGGTTCCTTCTGTATGGCCTCTTCTACTCAGAACGCCCCCTGGATTAGCAAGTAGGGGGAAAATGTGGCCAGGAGTATTAAGGTCATCCGCTTTACTTTCTGGATTGGCTGCGGTTTGAACCGTGCGAATCCTATCGGCTGCCGAAACACCTGTTGTCACGCCATGCTTCGCTTCAATTGACACGGTATAAGCCGTTTTATTGCGGCTGGTATTAACTGAAACCATTTGCGGTAGGTTTAGCCGCTCCGCATCACTTTGCTCTACAACTAAACAAACAATACCGCTGCACTCTCGGATCATCAGCGCCATTTGATGCTGCGTAATGTGTTGGGTGGAAAAAATAAGATCGCCTTCATTTTCGCGATCTTCATCGTCTACTAACAGTACACCTTTGCCGGATTGAAGTGCATTTATTGCATATTCGACCCTTTGAAAAGCGGTTCCGAATTGACTAAGTAGTGACTGACTCATGGTAAATTTCCTCTTTAGTTACCAGAATCAGGGCGCAAAGAGGCACAGAAAAATATCTTCTGTAAACAAACAATTCGTTTAGCCCTCAGTAATAGTACGGGAAGCCGCATAATAAACTGAACGTTAAATAAATGGGTTGTCTTAAACTCTCTCATCCGGACTATAACCGTCGGCTCTGGAGTTTCACCAGATCTGCTGACCTCTTATTGTTAAATAAAACAATCAAGAGCGCTCGCGGGCTATCTCAAAATAAATCGAAAATGATTAATTGTTAAGTTACCGCCGGTGGGGAGTTTCGCCCCGCCCTGAGATTAAAACATTATGTATACGGTTAATATTACCGCGTGGTAAATTTTACTAATGAATTCTACTGTGCGCAATAAAAAAGTTAGATGAGTAATATATTATTTTTGTGTGTTAAGTTATCAACCTGCACTTGTGATTATTTGGTGTATTAAATTAATTTTAAAAAATATGATATAGCTATTTTAAAATAAAATTATCGAGTACATTTACACTAAATAATATAGCGTATAGTGGGTAATTATATTTTTATCATCGAATTAAATGATAGACAGTATAGAATTAACACAATGCGAAAAATTATTTTTAACTACTTAAAGTAAAAATTTGAATGCCCATAAATTACTTCAGAGATCTCGCAAGCTCGTAAGTTTCTACCTTTTTTGATTCTATCCAATTAGACGTTTTCTGATCAAAAATTTTGAAGTGGCTAGTCATTAAGTGTTCGTCGAATGCTTTGGCGGTCTCGTATATTTCATATAAGAACATTTCATTGTGGTTTTCTTGGCTTTTGCACACATCAAAGTAATGGCATTCAGGTTCAAGAAGTAGAGAATTTCTTGCTTGTTTTTGCGCAGCTTCCATAAATTGGGCTTGGAAAGTCATATTAACGATGAATTTAACGGTAACGACAAACATAAATATCCTTAAGGTTTTGTGTTCTGTTTTAAATGGTTTATTTGGCTTTTGGTCAGTAAACGGGGCTGCTTAGTGTTAAGCATAAATGCCAATTTACAGCTCTCTTCTAATTCTTCCATCCCATACACACACGCATCAATCGTTTTCGCAGACACAATCGGTCCATGGTTCGCCATGATCACGCCCGCATGCTTCGTTGCGACTTCACCTACTGCTACTGCCAAACCCGTATCGCCCGGAGCAAAATAAGGCACGCAGGCAATCGCCCCTAAGCGCATAGTGAGATAAGGAGTATAAGTCGGGATGCAGTCAGTTAGATTCTCTAGCGGTAGGCATGACCATGCTGTTGCATAAGTAGAATGCAGATGAATAATACAGTTGTCTTGGGGACGTTTATCGTACATGGCTTTGTGTAATGTAAACTCTTTTGACGCCTTACTACCGCGGATTAAATTACCGTTATGGTCGATAACGGACAGCTCGTCTTCTCTTAAGAATCCGAAACACGTATTGGTTGGGGTGATCACCCAACCGCTGTCAATGCGAACACTCATATTCGCTGAGGCCCCTGAGGTTAACCCGCGCTCGAAAATAGAGCGGGCATATTGCACAATTTTATCTTTTGCTGTTTGTTCGTCTATTGACATGTCAGTTTCTCCAGCGCAGTTTGAAAGAAGGTTTGGTCACCAAAATTACCTGACTTCAATGCGAGATTGATGATAGGAGGTGTAATGGAATGCAAAATGGGAACACCAGGGCTTACGCTTTGGCCTATCTCGAAAGCATGAATGTCTAACGTCTTGACTACGGCGCCCGAGGTTTCACCGCCAGCTACAACAATGTTTTTAAATCCAGCCTTAATACAATCATGAGCCAGCTTAGCTAACGTTCCTTCTAGTAGAGCTTGTGATTTTTCAAAGCCGATTTCACTTTGTACCTTACTGACTATTTCTTTAGAAGACGTAGTATAAATTAACGGTGCTGCAGACTTGTTTTGCACTGCCCAATCGAGTATTTGTTCATAGGTTTGCGTGTGATCAAGCAGTTTGAAAGGGTCGATATAAAGCGCTGGATGTTTTAGCTTATATTGCGCTACTTGTCGCTGAGTCATTGCGGAGCAGCTACCACTGAGTATCAGTGTCGGGCCATCCGGCAGTCGCACCGCTCTTTTTGACGAATCGGGTATACACCCATACTTTGAAAATTCACTGGTTAGATTGGTCGCTAAGCCCGAGCCGCCAGTTATAAGTCTAAATGCTTTTACATTGCGCCCGATGCGTTCTAAATGCGCTGTATTTAAGGTGTCCAATACGATATATCGATATTTTTGTGCAGCCTCAAGTAATGCTTGCTTAAGAGACGTCTCGTCTCCTTCGATACAAGAATAGGGAATATTAACCGCTTTACCTTGCCCCTGAGCTTCAATAAGACGTACGACAGAGGAGTCTTTCATGGGCGTTAAAGGGTGATCTTTTAAGGGACTCTCATTTAAGGGCGCATCCCCCACAAAAAGGTGCCCCATATACACCGTTCTCCCGTTAACGGGAAGTGCTGGACAAATAATGGTGCTTTGAAGTTCCAAGGCATCAAGTAAAGCGTCTATTACTGGGCCAATATTTCCATCAGGTGTTGAATCAAATGTTGAGCAGTATTTGAAGTAGAATTTTCGACAGCCCAATTTTTGCAGCCACTGCAATGCGGCGAGTGACGTTTCAACAGCAATTTTTGCATCTACTGTACGAGTCTTTAGCGCGATTACTATAGCGTCATAGCCATCCAGCTCTATATCAGCATCAACTTGGACGCGGTTTATTTGCAGTGTTCTTAAGCCACTATTAACAAGAAAACTGGCTAAATCTGATGCCCCTGTGAAGTCATCAGCGATACAACCAAGAATGGGTTTCTGTAGGTGGTTTTTCATAACGCTTTTTTCCATCTAAGTGACGATTAATAAAAAAATATATTGACTTCGTCACGTCACTAAATTTAAATTAATGTATACATTGAGCTAAGGTTAACTTATACATTGATTGATTTGCAATACCTATCACTACTAAAATTAAACTTTAATAACGTAGCTTGAGGCTCGGTTAAGTCTGCTTAGAAGCGCAGTTAACTGTCATTGCTGATGGCCTATAGGTCTTTCAGATTAGGGATGGAGTTGGCGCATAAATTGAGCAGCCTAAATGGCAGCGAGAAATTTTAAAAACACATGACCGAAACGATAATGAAATGCTAGTTGCGATGGTTAAAAGCGTCTCGATTAGCAAGCATTAACATTTAATAACTTAGACAGATTGGGGCGAATATGAGCGGTAAAACACAATTCACGATTACAGTATTTCCAGGAGATGGAATTGGGCATGAAGTCACGCCTCCTTGTATTAACTTATTAAATAAAGTGGCTGAAAAAGTAGGAGGATTTTCCTTAAATTTCATCTCCTTTGAGGCCGGAGCCGCATACTACAAAAAGACCGGAATATCTCTTCCTGACGATGCGCTAGAACACGCTAAACAATCAGATGCGACCTTATTAGCCTGCATGGGGATGCCGAGCATACGATATCCCGATGGCCGAGAAATCGCTCCGCAGTTAGAGCTACGTGAAAAGCTTGATCTTTTCGCCGGTGTTCGGCCAGTAAAAACGCTACCAGGGTTACCTTTACCTCTGCAAGATGAGCGTGCTAAGAATTTAGATTTTGTATTGATCCGCGAAAGCACTGAAGGACTTTTTGCTAGCCGCAGTAACTTCACTATTAAAGGTGAAGGGGCTGATGAAGCCGCTTTTGATACACAAAAAATAAGTCGTAAAGGTTGTGAGCGGTTATTCGACTTTGCGTTTGATTTTGCAAAAAGGAGAAAACATAAAGGCTATGTAGGAAAGGTGACCTGTGTGGATAAAGCGAATGTGTTAGGTTCCTTTTATTTTATGCGTCAAATATTTGATCAAATAGCCAGCAAGCACACTGATATAGAGGCAGACCACGTGTATGTCGACGCAGCTGCTTTGCAGATGGTGAGCAAACCGTGGATTTTCGATGTTATGGTCACTGAGAACATGTTTGGTGACATTCTTTCGGATCTCGGTGCTGGTTTGATGGGGGGAATGGGCATGGCACCGTCTGCTGATATTGGTGAACATAATGCTGTTTTTCAACCTTGCCATGGAAGCGCTCCAGACATTATTGGGCAGGGCAAAGCGAACCCTACTGCTATGTTTCTATCAGGCGCGTTAATGCTGGATTGGTTAGGGAGTCAATATGATAACGCGGCGGCAATTCAGGCTGGGCAATTAATTAACACCGCTGTTGAGAATGCTTATGCGAGTTCAAATATTCTCCCTTATGAACTAGGCGGTGCTTGTGGCACAGATGAAATCACGCGAAGTATTTTGGCGGAGATAGATAAGCTGTAAACGACTCTTGTGGCTGACAATTGATTATTCGCAAACGTTACCAGCCATTGATATAGCAAACTATTTACTTAGGCTGCGACACGGAGAATTACTATGTTAAGAACATTACTTATATCTTTATTATTTTTTCTATTTATCAGCGATGAAGCCGATGCACAGCAGGCCTACCCGAAGCGACCAATTACAACGACTGTTGTGTGGTCAGCAGGTGGTGGCACCGACGCGGTAAATCGGGTGATTATGGCTGAAATGTCTAAAGAACTAGGTGTGCGTATCAATGTGACTAATAGAGCTGGTGGTGTCTCTGGTTCGATCGGCATGAGTTCCACTCTACGAAAACGTCCTGATGGATATAATTTAGTTGGTCTAGCAAGCTCAAATGTATCGGCTGCAGTTAATGGTGGATGGAAAGAGAAATTCGACGTGTGGTATCCCTTTATTGTGGGTAGTTCGCCAGATGTATTATCCGTAAAAGCGGACTCTCCTTACCATTCACTTGCCGAATTGGTAGCTGCAGCTAAATCTACCCCTGGCAGCCTGAAAGCGGGCGCTGGAGGGTTGGGCAGTAACCATCATTTACATCTACTAGAACTCAGCAAAATAGCGGATATTGATGTGGGCTTTATCCCTTATTCTGGATCAGCCCCCTCGCAAACCGCAGCAATAACCGGTGAAGTCGATTTAGTTATTACTTCGATGGCAGAACAAGCCCAATTAATTCGAGGCAAAAAATTAAGACCTTTAGCGATGCTGCATCCAGACGCGTTTGAGATGCAAGATGGCATGAAAATCCCTAGTGCTTTTATCGATTTCCCTGCGTTGTCTAAAAATCTGCCTATTAGTCAAGCCATTGGCTTTGCGGTTAATAATAGAGCTTCTTCAGTAGTCAAACGTCAACTCGCTGATGCTTTCAAAAAAGCGATGGATTCATCAGAGGTCAAAGACTGGGCACGGCTGAATTATTACCAGTTGGCGGGTATGTATGGTGAACCTGCACAGCAAGAATTTTCTCGCTTAGAGTCGCTTTTTGCGTGGTCCTTAGAAGCATTGAATGCTAATAAGGTGTCACCTGAATCGCTCAATATTCCGCGACCAAATTGATATGACACAGGGAATTCACCATAGCGCAGAAATGGACGAGACCAGCCGTGCTTTAGCTCGTGGAAATTTTAAAGTTGGACTAGTGTTGCTGATAATTAGTGTCGCCCTTTTTGTACATACTTTATCGTTTCCTATGGCTGGTTCGTATGGTGGCGTAGAAAATCAGTGGTATGTTTCACCGGCTCTATTTCCATTATCGGTACTTGGAATATTAATCGTATTGAGCGGAATACTAACCATAAAGGTATGGAAGGAGTGCGATTTTTTCAATGCTCTAGCTGCCTTTAAGGGCACCGAAAACATCAAGGATAGAAAAAGCCAGGATAAGTGGTATGTGATCCTTCTTTTATGTGTCTATGTTTACGTTTACATTCCTTCGGCTGACTTCTATTTGGCCACGTGTGTATTCTTGCTATCGCTTATTCTCAGGTTTTACCTGCAACTGACTGGAATGTGGCGTGGGGTTCTGTATATTCACTTCCCGCTTGCATTAACCCTGCTGAGTGTTCGAAGTGTAAACAGTGACGTTTTTAGTTGGTTTTTAGCTGACAGTATTGTCGATGAACCACTTATTCTGATCAACGACTTATGCTGTGCTGCTGCGTTATGTGTATTGCTACTCGCCAGTGTGATTAATTTAAAGGATGAGCCAGCTAAGCTTGTCAGGGTTTGGGTATACAGCTTGTTGATACCCTTAATACTAATTTGTGCTTTTAGTTTTTTACTCTATGTGCCAATGCCAGTTGAATATGGCAATGTTTCGAGCTTTCTGAATTATCTCGTCTACGATGTTTTAGGGATTTGATGGCTATGTTTGATCAGTTTTTACAGTTCTTTAGTATTCTTTTTGACTTAGTTTCACAGCCCAGCAATTTACTTATATTATTTGCCTCTAGTTTTATTGGTATTCTGTTTGGTGCGATGCCTGGATTAACAGCCACGTTGGGTATCGCATTATTAACTACTTTGACGTACAGCCTCAACACAGATACCGCTCTTATATCGCTATTGGGCATGTATGTGGGCGCGGTTTACGGAGGGTCTTACCCAGCTATTCTTTTGAATATTCCTGGCACCCCCGCTGCCGCTGCTACTGCATTGGACGGATACCCCATGGCTAAACGCGGTGAAGGGGCAAAGGCATTAGGTTTAACCACTACCGCATCGCTAATTGGAACCCTTATTGGGCTGGTTTTTTTAGTCGTTTTATCCCCCGCTATTGCTGCCGTCGCCCTGCAGTTTACGTCTTGGGAGTTTTTCTTATTGGCCTTATTCGGCATCATTATTAGCGGTTCCATTACGAGTCAAGATCTCGTTATAAAAGGCTGGATAGCGGGTTTCTTAGGATTGTTTTTATCCACTATCGGCCGCGATTCATTGCAGTATTTCCCGCGCTACACTTTCGAGCAAAGCCAGCTCGACAGTGGGCTTGAGATTGTCCCTGTGTTGATTGGTGTGTTTGGTATACCTCAAGTGATCCGAGTATTGAGTGATCGAGAGACGCTAGGCGAGCTCTCTAAATTATCCCGTGTGCTGCCTGAGCTTGCTGCCATCAAACGCAATATTAAGCATATATTTCGCTCAGCCTGTGTCGGCGTGGGTATTGGCTCAGTACCGGGCATTGGAGAAGATATTGCCGGGTGGGTGAGCTACAGCACGGCTAAAAAAACGTCAAGTCCTGAAGAGCAAAAGAAATTTGGTCATGGGGCTGAAGCGGCCATTGTTTCATCCGAGACAGCCAATAACGCGTGTGTAGGCGGGGCATTGATCCCACTGCTAACCTTGGGCATACCCGGCAGCCCCCCAGCCGCGATGTTATTGGGCGCTCTACTCTTGCATGGGATTACACCAGGGCCAACCATTGAGATTGATCATCCTAATTTTCTACTAGAGGTAACGGCGATCCTTGTTTTATCGTCTTTGGCTATGTGGGCAAATGGCATGTTGTTAGCAAAGCAAGTATTAAAGCTATTGCAGGTGCCGCCTCCGTTATTTATTCCTGTTGTCGGTGTACTGTGCGTTATGGGTGCATACTCCTTAGGGATCAATATTTTTAATCTATACATCATGTTGCCGGTGGGAATTTGTGCCTATTTCTTAAGTGAAATGAAGTTCCCCTTGGCTCCACTCGTAATTGGGTTAGTGTTGGGCGGCATGGCAGATGAGAGCCTTAGGCGCGCTTTAATGTTATCAGATGGTTCATTTTGGCCCTTATTCGACAGACCTGTTGCGGTTATTTTACTGGTGATAATTGTGTGTTTTTGCGCAATCCAAATTCCTTTGGTTCGACGTGGCAGTACTGCATTTGTGAACCACTTTTTTAGACGTACAAATCGTAAGTAGACGACATACAAAATCAAGGTGTTGTAAATGATGAATAACGTATTGCGAGTAGCCTGTTCAGGCACAGGGTATTTTAGTCAATTTCATTACGAAGCATGGAATCGACTAGAGAATGTCAGACTTGTCGGTGTATGCAACCGAGACATAGAAAAAGCAAAGAGTTTCTCAGAGGCTTACCAAATTGAGCATTATTATCAGCACTTAGACGAGATGCTGCTGGAACTCAAGCCAGACTTTTTGGATATTATTACCCCACCCGTAACCCATCTTAACGCTGTGACTATAGCTGCCAAGTTAGGGATCGACGTATGTTGTCAAAAGCCGTTTGGCGAAAATATTGAACAGGCTCAGCAAATGGTAGCGATAGCGCAGGAGGCGGGGATTAAGCTCGTTATTCACGAAAACTTTCGTTTTATGCCTTGGATCCGTAAAGCCAAAGAGGTGATCGACAGTGGAATTTTAGGCCAAATATTGAATGTCCAATTCAATCTGCGACCGGGCGATGGTCAGGGGAGCAATGCCTATTTAGCACGCCAGGCTTATTTTCAGGATATGCCGAAGTTTCTGATCCACGAAACGGGTATACATATAGTCGATGTTTTCCGCTATTTCTTCGGCGAGCCGAACTCTGTCTATGCCCACCTTCGCCGTTGTAACCCCGTTATAAAAGGTGAAGATGCGGGCACTGTTATCTTTCAATTTGACGGCAACTTACAAGCTATTTTAGATGGAAATCGCTTACTGGATCATAACAGTACCAATTTGCGCCGTACCATGGGGGAATGCCAAATCGCAGGAACGCGGGGCACATTAAATATTGATGGTGAAGGACGAATATGGTTTCGAAAAATAGACGAGCAAATCAGCAACGAAATACATTACGAGTGGCAAGACGAAAATTTTGGTGGGGACTGTGTTTACCAAACGATAAAGCACATTGTAGAGCATTACCTGCAAGGCTCTCTACTGGAAAATCAAGGAGTTGAATATTTAAACAATATCTTGGTTGAACAAGCCATATATGAGTCACATGAACAGCGCAGCTGCATTGATTTATATTTGCATCCGAGTATTAAGGTAACACCATGAGCGGTTTGTTGTTAAATGATGTGGAGTTTTTAGGCTCTGGTCTTGTGCGACCTGAATGTGTGTTAGTAACGAAAGCGGGCAATTTATATGTCTCTGACTTTCGTGGCGGCGTGACAAAAATCTCATCATCTGGACATACTCAGTTTATGGGCGGTGGGGACGTAGACGGTCTAGGTAAACTTAAACCTAACGGTATCTGTATGTTAGCTGACGGTAGTTTTTTGGTGGCTCACCTTGGGGATGATAGCGGGGGGATATATCGTGTCTATCGAGACAATAAGATAGAACCTTTTTTAACCGAAATTGAGGGGCAAGCCCTACCGCCTACTAATTTTATTATGCTTGACCATCAAGCGCGTCTTTGGATTACCGTCAGCACGCGACAGTCACCTCGAGCGAAAGGATATAGGCGTGATGTTGCCGACGGATTCATCGTGTTGGTGGATGCTCATGGGGCGCGAATTGTGGCAGATAACATTGGGTATACCAACGAAGTTTATGTCACGCGAGATGGCAAAACGCTTTATGCTAACGCAACGTTTGCGCGCCAAACACTAGCCTTTGATATTGACGATAAAAATAACCTTTCTAATAGACGTATCGTTGCGCAGTACCAAAAGGGAATTTTCCCCGATGGGCTGACCATGGACGAAAGTGGGGCGCTTTGGATAACCAGTATTGTCAGCAATAGCGTTCTAAGGTTAGATCCAAAGACATCTGACGTGGACATTGTGGTACAAGATGTAGAGGAAAGTCATGTCGACTGGGTTGAAGATGCCTTTATAAAGGGGGAGATGAATAGTACTCATCTTAGTACCGCAAAAAGCAAGGTTTTTAAGAATATTAGCTCATTAGCGTTTGGTGGTCTGGCTCGACGTACTTTGTATTTTGGTTGTTTGTTAGGGGAATCCGTTGCCATTTTAAATGGAACTGTGGCGGGAGAGGCTCCCGCACATTGGAATTTTGATTCAAAAACGGATTAAGCTATGCCTAAAAAGCTTAGCTAGGCGTCATGGTGAATTAGTAACCAGACGCCTTTGTTACTAGGTTTCTCAGTGGCTGCTCAGTTGTATAACGTTGCAAGTTATCCAATGCAACATCCCGCCAAGTATCAATCACCTGATCGTAAGTACCGCCAATGTGTGGCGTGATCAATAAGTTGTCAAGCGCCCATAAAGGAGAGTTTTTCTCTAGCGGCTCTTGTGTACACACGTCTATGCCTGCACCATCAAGAATGCCTGTTGATAGTGCGTTTGCTAAATCGTCTTCATTAACAGCATTCCCCCTACCAATATTAAAAAAGAAAGCAGGTTTTCTCATACAGGCAAAAAATTGGCGGTCAAATAGATGATAAGTTTGTGTCGTTCGAGGTAGGCAAGAAACGACAATATTGGCTACTTTAGCCACTTCATTTAAATGACTTAACGGATAAACTTCATCTACGTTGTCGCTGGCTTTCGTAGGATCGCGTCTTATGCCAATGACATGGGCGCCGAATGCTTTTAGGCGCGCCGCGATGGCGATACCAACGGAGCCAAGCCCAACGATCAGCACCGTTTTACCTCGGATCTGAAATAAAGAGTTGCACTCAGTCAAACTAGTCTGCTGCCAATAAGCCTGTTGCTGATTTCTAACCGCTGTGGGAATACCGCGTAATACGCCCAACATCAACGCCATCAGATGGTCTGCAACGACATCAAAGTGGCCATCAGAACAATTGGTTAGTAAGAAAGGTTTATGCACTAATTCAGGGTAATCTTGTAGCCATTCTACGCCAGTGCCAAATTGCTGAAACCAGCGTAGATTTGGCAACGATGATAATTCCTGACGGGGAAAGTCACCTAAGACGACTTCAATATCGTTAGCGCATTGCAGCACTTGTTGCATATCTGTAGTAAGCATTACGTTGTAGGCTCTTGCATACTGCTCTAATGTACTACGTGATTTAGTATCCATGAATACGTCGTCTATCCACATGAGCAGTATCATTACGCTTGGCCTTTTGAGATTTGTAAGGAGTTAGACCATTTATCGTCTAGCTTATAAAAATACAATAGGGCTAAGCAAATCAGCGCGCCGATAGCTGGACTTGCGGCGAATATAATACGAATACCGTCCAGTGCCGATTCTGATTGCTGAATATTCGGTTGGTAGCCATAACCTGCCAAAATCCAGCCTGTTAGCGCACCCCCTATCGCTATACCAAATTTTAAACTCAGAAGGTGACCTGAAAAACTCATGGCCATCGGACCATAACCACTCTTGTGTTCACAATAATCTACTGTGTCAGGTATCGCCGAAAACAGGATGGGAATTAAAATCATATGAAAAAATTGCGTAAGTAAGGTGATGGTTAGCGCGACATACATTAAGTCTTGAGGGACAAAATACAAAATAATATTCGTTAGCGCGATCCCCACACAAGCCAGCTTCATGAGCTTAACTTTGCACATGATTTTACTGCCCCAATTCGCCATAAATGCCCCGAAAATCCCCCCAATCATGCTGACGGTAACAAAGGTGCCAACCAAAGATTCAGTTTGTAAATAATAGCTTACGTAATAGGGCATAACACCTCCACGCATTGCGACGGTCGCCAGCAGTACAAACGTAATAAGCGCTACTACCCACCATTGATCATTATGCAGCACAGCGCCGATGTCTTTCTTCACGGGAACGGGCTCTGAAGAGTGAGTCATTCGTTCTCGGGTATAAGCAAAGCAGGCAACAAAACATATGATAGCGATGACAGACAAAACCACCATAGCTAAAGAGAAGCCAAGTTGATCATCTCCGTTTCCAAAAAAAGCGACAAGTGGCAGGGTTAAAACGGCGATAATAAGACCACCCGCTTTTGCCATAGCAAAGCGCCATGACTGTACCGATGCACGTTCTCGAATGTCACTGGTAAGTATGCCACCTAACGCTGAATAAGGTATGTTAATGGCAGTGTAAGCGACCATCATGAGTGCGTAGGTTATGTACGCATATATAAGCTTGTTAGATTCAGTGGTGTCGGGTGTGGTGAATGCGATGACGGCTAATAATCCATACGGAATTGCCATCCATAGTAAGTATGGACGGTAACGACCCCAGCGCGATTTTGTTCTATCGGCTATAGCGCCCATTAAAGGATCAGTGATGGCATCGAAAGCCCGAACGACCAGCATTAAAGTGCCCGCAGCAGCTGCCGTTATCCCAAAAACATCTGTGTAGAAGAACATCATGAAATTAATCACGACCTGAAATACTATGTTACTTCCGGTATCCCCTAGGCCGTAGGCTATTTTTTCTTTTGTGGTTAGTTTAACCGTGGATCCCATGTCACCCTTTCCTTTACGTGGATAATTATTATTGGCACGTTTTCGTGCCACTCGTTTAGTCGGTTGGCGTGGCCAGTTACATTATTGAAAATGCATTCTCGGCATATCCTTGTGTATCTGTCTTTAATGAAAATAGGGCTCCAGCTATAGGTTGGGCTATCAAATCTTCAGGTTGCAGATACTCTGATGCGCTAGTGATAAATAAGGTACTCATGTCTGCGCCGCCAAATACACATTTAGTGACTTGGGAAACGGGTAACCTGATATGTTTGATTAGCTTGCCGTCAGGCGAATATTGATTCACTCCCCAACCGCCCCAGAGTGCAACCCAAAGGTTTCCCTCGGCATCTAAAGTCATACCATCAGGGTAAGTTCCCTGTTGTTGAATTTGCACAAATCTGCGACGTGACAACATTTCCCCACTTGGGGTTAATTCACATTTAAAAATGGTTTGCCTGACAAGTGTGTCAGTGTGGAACATCCATTTCCCGTCTTTGCTAAAGCAGGGACCATTGGGCACATGAAATCCGTAGTCTTGCACGGTAAATTCTTGCTGTGGATGAAAACGAAATAGCTGCCCAATTGGATTATTGACCGGATCTAGCATGTGCATAGTGCCCGCCCAGTAATATCCATGTGTATCAACCGCACCATCATTGAACCTTACATCGTCATAGTTCAATGCTGGTGAGGATATGAGTTGATGTGCACCATGAGCCAAGTCTAATTTATATAAACCATCGACGAATGTACCAATCAACTCACCTGTTTTTGTAAATCCTAAGCTCGTTAAGCCTTTTTCCAATATCCAGCTTTGAGTGCCTCCCTGATATTTCTTTCGAAAAATAACTTTGCCGAAGATATCAGTCCAGTACACTGCTTGTTCAGCAGTGGACCAGACAACGGCTTCGCCAAGGCGGCACTTACTCAGATGTTCTATTTGAGGGCTAGACATTAGTGTACTCAAGCTATCATCGCTTAATTGGCGAAGCCGTAAAACAACCGTTAACGCGACGGACTACTTTATGCGGATTTTCGTCTGCTAACGCCTGGGGTAATAAATAAGCAGGCGTATCCTGGTAGGAAACAAATTTAGCGAATCGATGTATGGCATCGATTCCGACGCTGGTCGATGCCGCGTTTGATGATGCAGGATAAGGACCGCCATGGTGCTGCGATCCGCAAACTTCTACGCCAGTAGGAAAGCCGTTAAATATAATTCTGCCAGCCTTTTGCTCTAATACAGGCAATAGTTCATTGATGAATGATCGGTCCTGCTCAGTGGCATGAATTGAAGTCGTCAGGTTTCCTTCTAATGCATTAGCCACGGCCAACATTTGTTGCTCGCTGTCACATTCGACGAGTAACGTTGCTGGTCCGAATATTTCGCTCTGCATGGCCTCATTATTTAAGAATGTTGCCGCGGATGTTTTTAGCAACACACTTGCGGGCATAAGAGGCTCGTTCAAGGCATCATCTTGTTTGTTAAGCCATTGAATATCATCGTAACCGATGAAACGCTTTACCCCTTTAACAAAGGCAGTGCCGATGTTCTTGTTCAACATTGGGGTTCTGGTTTGGTTATTAAGCCCCTGTGTTAAAGTCTCAATAAAGTCAGGATGCTTTTGAATAACAATGATCCCAGGAGATGTGCAGAATTGGCCTGAGCCCATGCATACTGACGCGGCCAGTTTATTGGCTAAATCATCGGAGGCCTGTTGCAGAACCTTGTGGGTGAAAAACATAGGATTAGTGCTACCCATTTCGGCATACACTGGAATAGGTGTATCGCGATTGGCCGCAGCATTCATGATTGCACGGCCGCCTTGTAAAGATCCGGTGAAGCCAACACCTTGAATCAGAGGATCGGTGACTAACTGCACCGAAAGCGAAATTTCGTCGCCTTGCAGCAACGAGAATATACCTTTAGGCATTCCACATTTCGTGATGGCGTTGTCAATTGCTCGGGCAAACAGCTCATTTGTTGTAGGATGGGCAGGGTGTCCTTTTAGGACCACAGGGTTACCCGCTGCTAGCGCTGATATCGTGTCACCACCAAGGGCGCCAAATGCAAAAGGGAAATTAGAAGCACCGAATACCGCAATAGGTCCTATGGGCTTTAGCATCTTACGTAGGTCGGGTTTGGGTAATGGTTGTCTTTGTGGCTCAGCCGTATCTATGCTGGCTTGAACCCAACTGCTATCTTTTACTATTTCAGCAAAAGCGTTAATTTGGTTGACCGTACGAGCTCGTTCACCTGTTAATCTTGGTAAACCCAAGCCACATTCTTCGTTACAAAGAGTCAGCAAATCGTCGCCTAATGCTTGGATTTCCTCAGCGATGGCAATTAAGAACTCACTGCGTTTTTTGGGCTGTATACGAGAAAATTGAAGAAATGCTTCCCGAGCAGCACTAGTTGCAGTGCTTACTTCGTCGCTTTGACAGTTTTTAAATGTGCTTAACAGCTCAGAAGTGGCAGGATTTTGAGCACGAAAAGTAGGCCCTTTTGGGGAAACCCATTCACCGGCTATGTAAGACTGTTGATTGACTTGGGTCATAAATCGACTCCTATATTAAGTTACGTTGCGCGAGATTGTTCATTAATGCACCAATACCAAATTCCCAGGGCGGAATTTCATTTGAAAAGTGCACTGTGTTAACTAACGAACCGAGTTTTTGGGTAGAGATACTGACAATGTCACCGGGCTTATGGGTGAATCCTTTGTCTTCTTCGTCCCTGTCTTGAGTGGGGGTAAACAAGGTACCGGTAAATAAGGCCAGCCCGTCGGGATATTGGTGGCAGTCGGAAATCGTTTGGGAAACCAGATCTTCAACGTCGCGACTGATTTGCGTCATGTCATTGGTAGCATCAAGTTGATAGTGGTCTTGTGCTCCACTGACATTAAGTTTCACTTGAGCGGATTTAAGCTGGGTGAGAGTAAAAGTGTCGTCAAATAATCTAATGATGGGGCCAATGGCACATGAGGCATTATTGTCTTTTGCTTTACCTAACAGTAAAGCACTACGGCCTTCAATATCTCGAAGGTTGACATCATTCCCTAAGGCCGCGCCGACTATTTTCCCTCGACTGTTTATCGCTAAAACGACTTCTGGCTCAGGATTATTCCAGCTTGATATTGGATGAATGCCTATATCCGCACCAAAACCAACTGAAGACAAGGGTTGTGCTTTAGTGAAAACCTCAGCATAAGGCCCAATGCCAACTTCAAGGTATTGTGACCACATGTTTTCTTTTAGTAGCACTTGTTTTAACTCTTCAGCTTCAACTGAGCCGGGTATTAAATTATCAACCGAAGTACCTAAGGTATGCGTGATTTTATGGCGAATGGCTTGAGCTACTTTCGGATCGCCTCCCGCTTTTTCTTCTATTACGCGTTCGAGCATAGAGCCTACAAACGTCACACCGCACGCTTTAATCGCTTGTAAATCAAACGGCGAGAGCAAATGTAAATATGCTTTATCTAGTGGTTTTTCCAGTGAGTTAGTAAAGAGTGTTTCAACGCTGCCAAGATATGGCAACGCCTTTTCTTTTAAGTCTGCTTTGGATATCCCTTTATCTAATAATGCTGAGCATGTTGGGGCTATTTTAGATAAGTCATACACGCCTGATTGTGACAACCAAACAGGCGCAGGTCCTGCAATAGTATTGCTAGATGATTCGGGAAGCCAAACTCTGGCAATCAATGTGCCAGCAAACCCGTCTTCGGGTAGATATTTTTCTATATTCATTTACAAAAACCTTTTAATAAAGAATGCCAACTAATGGTTGTGACGAGGCAATTTGTGCGAGATTTTCTGGTATTTTGTGGCCAGTTCTATTACGCCACCTTGGGAAAGGTCACTGACTGTACTGCGATAAATTTCTTGCCAAGGGGTGTCAGATACAGGTGTACAGAGCGTCTTATTCTGTTTACGCAATGCCATTTCTTCATTGCTCAGAGCAACATCACATTTTCCATTGACCAAATCGATGCGCAGCATATCGCCAGTTTCAATGTAGGCGAGGCCTCCACCAGTGGAACTTTCAGGAGAAACATGCAAGATAGAGGGGCTGTCGGAAGTACCAGATTGCCTACCGTCACCCAGTGTGGGTAAACTCGTTATCCCTTGCTCGATTAGATAGTTGGGGGGTTGCATATTGACAACTTCTGCTGAGCCAGGCCAGCCTACAGGGCCTGCACCTCGCAATACAAGAATGCATGAAGCGTCAATTTTTAATGTCGGATCGTTAATGTTTTTATGATAATCCTCGGCATTTTCAAACACCACAGCCTTGGCGTTAAATATGCCTTCACTACCTGGTTGTGATAGAAAGCGCTGTTTAAATTCAGGGGATATAACGCTGGTTTTCATTATCGCGAAATCGAAGAAATTACCCGAGAGTACCGCGAATCCTGCATTTTCTAACATGGGTGCGTCGAAGGCTTTGATAACGGCTCTATCGCTGGATTGTTTACCTTGTAAATTGTTCTTCAATAAGTGACCTGACACGGTCAGCACATCTCCGTCTAACTCACCTGCTTCAAGTAATTCCCATAATACGGCTGGAACACCGCCAGCGCGATGAAAGCGCTCGCCGAGAAACTCTCCTGCAGGTTGTACATTTGCTAACAATGGAATGGGTCTGGCGAGGTCATTCCAATCTTGAGCGTTTATTTCAACGCCAGCATGTTTTGCCATTGCCATAAGGTGGGGCTGCGCATTCGTAGAACCGCCAATAGCTGCAATAAGTTTCATTGCGTTGATAAAAGCGGCTCGCGTGAGAATACGTGAAGGGACGAGGTCTTCGTAGACCATTTTTACGATACGCTCACCAGTTCGATAGGCTATTTGTCCTCGCTCTCGATAAGGAGCAGGAATAGCTGCACAACCGGTTAGAGACATACCCAGTGCTTCTGCTACCGAGTTCATTGTTAAGGCCGTGCCCATCGTATTGCAGTGTCCAGCTGAAGGCGCTGAACTCATGGCTAAATTGAGAAATTCTTCTTCGTCTATTTCACCCGCTGCGAGTCGTTTTCTTGAGCGCCAGATCACAGTGCCAGAACCGACTAATTCATTATTATGCCAACCATCTAACATTGGACCGCCAGATAAGACGATTGATGGAATATCCACAGTAGAAGCAGCCATAAGACTAGAGGGTGTGGTTTTGTCACATCCGGTTGTAAATACCACACCGTCAATTGGGTAGCCGTACAATATTTCTACCAAGCCCAGATAGGCAAGGTTTCTATCTAATGCGGCTGTCGGACGTCGGCAATTTTCAAAAATAGGATGACTTGGGAACTCAATAGGTATACCGCCAGCAGCGCGAATACCGTCTTTTACCCTAGCGGCAAGTTCTACGTGAATGCGATTACAAGGGGCAAGATCACTACCTGATTGCGCGATACCTATAATAGGTTTACCTGAGCGTAGCTCTTCTGGCGTAATGCCATAATTCATAAAGCGCTCTAGGTATAAAGCGGTGAGGTCAATGTGTTCTTTGTTGTCGAACCAATCTTGAGAACGAAAGCGCGTTTTTTTATGTGCGGTCATGGTCTATATCTTTTGTTAAATTGTCACTAGAAGTGAGGGGAAGGTATTCAAAGTGATGGAAGTCAGCATGAATACCTCTGTTGCTTAAATCACTGCAATGCAAACAAATAAATGCCCCGGTGAAAAAACCTTTACCTTTGACGTAATCATCGGATAATTTCCACGCTTCAAATGACAAGTCGATAGGGCACCAATCTTTCCCGTCTAAGGCATAGCTAAAAGACAGTGTTTGAGCTCTAACGCTTACCTTAAGGGATACTGAATCTTGAGATGCGGGTAGTGCGATAGGGGAGTCGTATAAAAAATATTTCGCTTCATTATTATCAAGCTGAATTATCTTTAGACTGCGCGAACCAAGAGCACTATCAAAATCTATAAAACAATAAATCCAATTTTGGGTATTGTAGTAACAAGCAATACCGGCATTTTGTTGGGGATTTACAGGATTAAATGAGACACTGGTTAGCGCATCAAACTGAAAATGTTTCCATCTGTGGCCAATTGTCGCTTGGGTGAATTGCGAGATAAGAGGCTCTTTACCAAATAGCCTTACGCATTTATTGTCTGGCGAACACTCTCCTATTTCATCAGTAAATGGTACTCGAAGCGTCTGCCATTCTGCATCCAGCGTGGATGTGTTGAATCGATCAATGAACGTTTCATTAGATGAGTCGTTTGCAGTTGAAAATTGAGGGGCGGGTATCGCTGATTTAGCATGTTGGCCACCGACAACATATGGCCAGTTATCACGCCATTCAATTTTATCAATCGCCGTTTCGCGACCTAACGGACAATAGCCCATCGATCTTTTTTGTAGGGGGTGAGTATTGTTATTTATTGGGCGGCCGACTAAAAAAACCATGTACCACTCGCCGTTATGAGTTTGCAGCATCGCGCCGTGCCCAGCCTTTTGCAATACATGTTCGGTCATGTGAGCGCTGGTTAAAATTGTCTCGTCAGGATGCAGCTCATAAGGCCCTTCTAATTCGTTACTTCGAAGTACCGTAACAGCATGGTCGTATGCTGTTCCGCCTTCAGCGACGAATAGATAGTAGTAACCTCCTACCTGATAAATGTGTGGCGCCTCTGTTAGTTTTCTCTTAGTACCGGTGAATATAATGCTGCTTTTTGCAGACAGGCTACGCGTATCATGAAAATATTCATGTAATACAATGTGATTGTAAGGGTTGCTATGATGGCGAGGACCCCATTCTCGATAGGTAATATATTTCCTGCCTGATGCATCATGAAATAATGAGGGGTCAAATCCAGCAAATGGGAGCTGAATCGGCTCACTCCAAGGTCCTTCTATTTCTGGTGCGGTTACCAAAAAGTTATCGCCGCATTTCCATGGGCTTTCGACACTTTTTACGTTTGAATAAACTAACCAAAAAAGACCGTCGTGGTGAGTTAAGCAAGGTGCCCACACTCCGCCTGAATTAGGGATACCTTTCATATCTAGTTGGCTGATACGATTGAGAGGTTGGGCAATTAACTTCCAATCTTGCATGTTCTTGCTGTGGTAAATGCGTACCCCAGGAAACCATTCGAACGTGGAAGTGGCAATATAATAGTCATCACCTTGGCGGCAGATGACAGGGTCAGGATTAAACCCTTTAATAATTGGATTGCTAATCATTTGCACCAAGCTGGTCTCTCTATCAGTTAAATATTGTTCAGCCAAAATCAAATGGAGAAACAATTTTTTTACATTATTAATATATCAACAACACTAAAATGTTCCCGGTAACATTTCAAGTCGTCTTGTCAGTATGGATAACTAACGTAATGATTAAATGTCTTTCCATAATGCATTTATTATATGGGTCGGCGAATACATCAACCATTGAGGCACAGATGGGGTCGCCGTTAGACGCTTCACATTGAGCGGCGCAATGATGAGTGGGTTTAAACAACTAGGTTAAGAGTGATAGATGTGTTGATTGGCGAGATAAATTTTTATGTTTCTACGGCTAAGAGAAAAGCTCATAAGTAGATTTCGTCTTATGAGCCAGTGTGGCAATCCCTTGGTAGCGGTGGTTTGAACGGTCAGAAACGTTCTATATAACTCAAATTTGATTCAATGAAAACGTGGCGCTATTTAAAGATTTTGTCAGCCTGTATGCGTTCAACTGAATCTAATTCGGGTGAGCCACCTTGCATCCCCGACCCTGATGCAATCCACAGGTATCCGTTCATCTTTATGACGCCACTACCATGTCTACCCTGTATCAAAGGTTGCGCAGATGACCATTTATTTTGTGATATATCGTAGCGATGAACTTCCTCATGGGCCTTATTTGGGTTGGCACTCTCTCCGCCTACCGCGATGAAGCTGTTATGCTCAGCGTACACTGAAAGACCCGCTCTGGGTATTGGTAAACCCTGAGGAAGAGTCGTCCATGTTTGACTTGGTATATCGAATACATCGACCTTTTCTTCAACTAATTCAAATACTTTATTTTGCGCACCCAGTGTTCGCCGCCCACCAACCACATAAATTTTATTGTCTATTAATACCCCTTGGGCGTGATCGCGAGAATGGGGGGCGTTGGGTAAAACAGTCCACTTTTGAGTGCGTAAATCTACGCTATCAACCCAGTTTACGTTTCCGTCGAGGTGACCATTTTTAATTCCACCAATCAAATAAAGCACGTCTTGGTTTACGATGGCTATAGTGCTGCCTCTGAGTCTCTCGTGGGGTATAGCGGCTCCTTGTTGCCAGGTGTTTTTTTCAGGCGAGAAAAAATAGATATGTTCTACTGGCTTTTCACTAGGGTATTGACCCGTTAGGGCTCCCGCAATAACAATTTGATCTTGCCACACGCTAGGTTGAAAGTGATGAAGTTCAATCGGTGAGGGTGATAAGTTGCGCCAACTAAGCGTATTAGGATCAAACTGATCAACAGGCTTGATACCCCGCCCGCCGATTAAATATCCCTTGTTATTGACGCCTATAAATCCAGCCTCATGGCGCACTGAATATGCGCCATTAGTTTCTACCTTGCTCCACGTTTCTTGTGAAGCAAAAGCCATAACACTGCAGGTATACAGCAAACCTGCAGTGATTCGTAATTGCTTGAAAGAAATCAACATGGTTACGGCTTAGTGTTGAATTTTGTAAAAAACTGATCAACCGTATCGACCTCTGTGATGCCTAAGAGCCAGGTTACTTCTACCAAGTCTGAAAAGTCAGTGCCACCATAGTGAATACTATCATTCTGGTATCGTCCATTTACACCGTTATATTGGCTACTAATGGCGTTAGCTGTTTTCCATACCTGTGACGAAGGTAGATTGTCTGCTTCAAGTTTTTTGACTGAGTAAGAAGTGTTATTGAAGCCCGGGGTGCCATTTTCTGCAGCATTTCCATCAGGTACTTTTATGTAAGTGGTATGTGCTTTAACAAAAGCTAGTGCGTCTTTACTTGTCTCATTCTCGTTCCAAGTACTGTGTTGAACAACAATGAATTGTTCTTTAGTTGGTGCTTTGTCCGCTTGAGCTAAATGCTGAAGAACCGCTTGAGTAAAATCACTTTGCCCTGCTTCTGCAACCCATACCCGTCCACCTGAAGCAATCACTTGCGTAACTTTTTGAGTCGTGTCGTTAAGTGCCTTTTTACGTTGCAAATGGGCATCGGTCCAATTGTCTTTGAAGACTAAATCAAATAGTGAATTTGCTGGAACATATAAACCTCCCTGAACACCGTAGGTGCCACTAACTGCAAAATAGTTGAGGTTTTTAAAGGCTTCCGCTTTCAAAATAAGATCCAGCGCAGCAATGGTATGAACATCATCTACGTCAGTTTTGAGGTCGAAATTTAACAAGAGTAAGTCTTTAGTTTTATCGAACGGGGGGACATCATTAGCGGCGTGGCTAAGTAGTGAGAATAAAACAGACACAGTAAAAAAGGTAAGTAAGTAAAGCTTTTTCATTTTTAAAATTCCTTGAGGAAACGGGTTAGATTCATTGTATTTAAATCATCACATACATGACTTAACAGCCAACATGATTTTGAAAGCCTGACTCACCCTTTGCTTTATATTGGGTCACGCCAATAACTAAGTTGAGCGGGTCGTTTTAATTAAGTTTATTAATGTATACATTAATACGTTACCAGTAACATTATAGAGGGGCAATAGTTTATTTCGTAAGTGACTTTTCCTGACAGTGGTTATTTAATAGATTATTGTGCGTGGATAATGCTACCGATATAAAAATATTAGTGAATGTGATCGATGAGTAAAAACAAAGCGAAAAGAACGACATTACAAGATATTGCTGATGTGGTTGGCATGACAAAGATGACCGTAAGCCGTTATATGAAGAATCCGAATTTGGTTAAAATATCTTCGCGTATTGAAATTGAGTCAGCGATAAGCAAATTAGGCTACATTCCTAATCGAGCCCCCAATATCCTATCGAAGGGAAAAAGCCATGCGATTGGTGTGCTTTTTCCATCAATATCTAATCATGTTTTTGATGAAGTATTGCGTGGTATTGAGTCGGTTACTGAGCCCGCGGGTTATCAAATTATGATTGCTCATTACAGCTATTCAAAAGAACTTGAAGAAAAGCGAATAGGCTCTTTACTCGGATATCATGTGGACGGCTTGATCTTGTCTGAGAGTGTACATACTGCAAATACGTTACGGATGATCAGTTCATCTGGTGTTCCGGTGACAGAAATAATGGACACTTGCACGCCCCCGATCCAGCAGGCTGTCGGGTTCAATAATATGCAAGCGTCACAAAAAATGACGGAAAAGCTTATTCAAAAAGGATACAAGAATATCGCCTATATTGGCGCGAAAGGGGATGTACGGGATATATTGAGGCAAAGAGGTTATGAAGCAGCCATTACTGAACACGGACTTAAGTCCTTGGTCTTTCGTTCTCCTGATGTATCCTCGATTCGCTTGGGATCTGAAATTTTGGATAGTATTCTTGGCGTACATCCCAAAGTGGACGCCGCCATTTGTACCAACGACGATGTCGCTATGGGGGTGTTATTAAGCTGTAAGAAAAAGGGTATTCTGGTGCCTGATGAACTTGCGGTTTCCGGCATGCACGGGCACGAAATGGGGCAGCTCTATTCTCCCAAGCTTGCAAGTGTCATTACGCCGAGATTTAATATTGGTAAGGTCGCTGCAGAGCAACTGTTGTCTCGTATTGATGGTGTGCAAGTTATCGATGAGTGCATCGATCTTGGCTTCGAAATTAACGATGGCGAGAGTATTTAAATATGTCTATATAGCATTTCGGTTCTATAGATGATCGAACCTATACTTTTCGATAATACTGAGTAGATTATGCTTACCTTTCTGGCGGTGTAAGCTATGTATTTCCCCTGCTT
>TARA_R110001583_G_scaffold41751_3_pt1 | contig 24735 bp, 23 predicted proteins | sample TARA_R110001583 | Tara Oceans TARA_R110001583 (sample SAMEA4398432) | marine metagenome | biome: Polar Biome; feature: [MES] marine water layer (ENVO:01000295) within the mesopelagic zone...; material: water (ENVO:00002006), including particulate matter (ENVO:01000060) such as...... | reverse complement strand
TTACGGAGGTTATGGATATGGCGGTTACGGAGGTTATGGATATGGAGGTTACGGTGGTTATGGATATGGCGGTTATGGATACTATGGTGGCTATGGAGGTTATTACCCATATTATGGTTACAATAATTACTATCCTTATAGATCATCCTTTAATAGATATGACCATTATGGAAAAAGAACAACATATAGCACAAATTCAAGAAGGTACAATACTACAAGTAGACGAAACAATTCAACTTCTAAAACTAGTAGAAGGTATGTAAATTCAACTTCAAGAAGAGGTAATAATGCTATTTCAAATAGAAATTCAAGTAGAAAAATTTACAGACAACCAACTAGAACAAGAACTAATACTACAACTCCTAGAAGTACAAATACACGTTCTTCTACGAGAACTAATAGAGAAACGCCTTCAAACTCACAATCTAGCAGAAAACAATACAATAGAAGAAAAACAACAACAAATCAAAATTCTCAAAATAGCACTAAACGTTCAAGATCTTCAAAGAGCAGCAATTCTTCCGCTAGAAGTAATAGTTCATCTGGATCTTATTCTAGGTCATCAAATAGCGGCTCATCCAGTAGAGGAGGTTCATCCAGTAGAGGCTCATCTAGCAGAAGTTCAAGACGTAATTAAAAACAAAAAATCATGAAAAAATTATATTTTGCAGTAATGCTATTATGCATTGCTTTCACTTTAAATGCACAAACTTTAAATTATAACGATATTGGAGTGCTATTTTCAAAAGAAAATATTAATGGTACAGCACGATACAATGCTATGAGTGGTGCCTTTGGTGCTTTAGGTGGTGATTTATCTTCCATTGAAACAAATCCGGCTGGCGCTGCTGTATTTTTAAAAAGTGAATTTTCAATTTCACTAAATAGCAGAAATGTTAAAACTGCTTCTAGCTTTTATGGAACTAATGAACTTATTGATAACGATTATACGAATGTATCACAAGCTGGTGGCGTTTTTGTATTTAACACACGCAATAATTCCGATTGGAGCAATCTTGCCATAGGGTTTAACTACAGTATGGCAAACGATTTTGAAAACCTATGGATTGCAGAAGGAAATAGTGGATTTGCTCCAATTACAGATTTTTATGATCCTGTCATACAAAATGACGCTTCAACACCCGTTTACGGAAATTCTGATGGTCAATATTTTGAGGATTATACTGAAGGAAGAAATAACAAATATTCCTTTACTATTGCATCACAATATAATGACAACCTTTATTTAGGTTTTTCACTTAATACTTACGATATTGAATATTACCAAAGCACACTTATTAAAGAATACAATAATGACGGAACTGGAAATAATTTTGATGTATCTCAAACCCAAGAATTATTAACTGTTGGTGACGGATATTCGTTTAATTTTGGTTTAATTTCGAAACCAAATGATAATATTAGATTAGGTTTAGCCTTCCAATCACCAGTGTGGTATACACTTTCTGAAGAATATGTTGAGTATGATGTAAGTATATTTGACAACAATATTAATATAACTAATGATTATCCAACAGGAGATACATTTTCAGGTGTAAACGGTTATGATTATAAATTGAGAACACCAAGTAAATTAACAGGTAGTTTTGCTTATATATTCAACAACCAAGGATTAATAAGTCTTGATTATGTTTATAAAAATTATAGCAATATAAAATTAAGTAACGCAAATTTCACTGAAGAAAACAAAACTTTTAAAACTGATATGGAAAGTACTGGTCAGTTGCGTATTGGTACAGAATGGCGTTTTAATGCTATTTCATTAAGAGGTGGTTATCACATAGAAAAAAGCCCCTACAAAAATGCTTTAGACATTGAAGATATAGAAGGATTTTCATTTGGAGCAGGATTTAAATTTAAAGGCGGAAAACTTGATTTTTCTTATCAAAAATCCAGCAATTCAACATCTTATAATGTTTATGGACCAGACAGCAATGTTAATGCAACAGATTTAGATATTGATAATTCAAAAATTACAGCAACACTGGTATTAAATATTTAATTTAAAACAACATATTTTTTAAAACGTCTCAATTTTGAGGCGTTTTATATTTTAAAACTAATACATTAACTATGTTTTAGTACTTTTGCACAAATAGTTAAAAAAAATGGACACAATTTCTTTAAAAATAGATAAAACAACTACTGATTCAATAATAAAATTTACTGCAAATACAGTATTAATTAGTGGTAGTTACCAATTTAATAATATTGATGAAGCTAAAAACTCTCCTTTAGCACAACAATTATTTCATTTACCTTTTGTAAAACGCGTATTTATATCTGCAAACTTTATAGCCATAGAACGGTTTGATATTGTTGAATGGAGCGATGTTCAAGAAGAAGTAAAAGAACAAATTGAAATTTACTTAAACAACCCAGGTGTTTTAGTACTTGAAGAAAAAGAAACACAAAAAAAGGTACCTGTTGAAGTATATGCTGAGTCTACACCAAATCCTTCAGTTTTAAAATTTGTTGCCAATAAAAAATTGGTGGAGTCAGATTTAGAATTTAAAAATATTGAAGAAGCAAAAGACTCTCCTTTAACTACAGAATTATTCAATTTTTCTTTTGTGAAAGAAGTTTTTATTTCAGAAAATTACGTTTCTATTACAAAATTTGACGTTGTAGAATGGTCTGAAATTACAAATGAAGTGAGAAGCTTTATTAAAGAATTTATTGCAGATGGAAAAACTATTATAAATACAACTGCTAAACAACAACAAAGCACACAATCAACTGCTGAAATTCCAACTAATCTTGACGAAATTTCAAAACAAATTATTAGTATTTTAGATGAATATATTAAACCCGCAGTTGCAGCTGATGGAGGAAATATTGCATTTCAATCTTATGAAACAACAACACAAACTGTAAATGTAATTTTACAAGGCGCATGCAGCGGTTGCCCATCATCAACAGTTACTTTAAAAAATGGTATTGAAAATATGTTAAAACAATTAATACCTGGCAAAATAAGCCAAGTAGTTGCTGTAAATCAATAAGTTAAATATGTCTGAAAAAGTTAAACCTTACAAAAACTCTGATCTAGGAAAAAAAGAACAGGTTGCAAAAATGTTTGATACAATTTCTAAAGAATATGATGGTTTAAACCGTGTTATTTCTTTTGGAATTGATGTAAAATGGAGAAAAAAAGTTGTTGAAATTATTGGAAATACAAACCCTAATTCAATTTTAGACATTGCAACAGGAACTGGTGATTTAGCAATTAATTTAGTTCAAACCAAGGCTTCAAAAATAATTGGTTTAGATATTTCTGAAGGAATGCTTAACGTTGGAAGAAAGAAAATTGAAAAATTGAAATTAAATAATACAATTGATATGGTATTAGGCGATTCTGAAAAAATTCCATTTTCTGACAACTCATTTGATGCCATTACAGTAGCTTTTGGAGTTCGGAATTTTGAAAATTTAGAAAAAGGTCTATCTGAAATATACCGAGTTTTAAAAACCGGAGGAACTTTTGTTGTGTTAGAAACTTCAATTCCAACAAAAACACCTTACAAACAAGGGTATCATTTTTATGCTACAAACATTTTACCTATAATTGGTAAATTGTTTTCAAAAGACAAATCAGCGTATAAATATTTATCAGATTCGGCTGCGGCATTTCCATATGGAGAAGCTTTCAACAATATTTTGCAAAAAATTGGGTTTATAGCTATTGAAAATAAACCACAAACTTTTGGTGTGGCTTCAATTTACATAGCAAAAAAATAATATATGAAAAGAGTTTTTATAACGGCAATTTTATTTATTTTTTTAACAAACAATGTTTCAGCACAAAAAAGAGATATTGTTGAATACAAACAAAATTGGGACAAGCAAACCGTTTTTTGGGGTTATTATCTTGGTCTCAATAACAAAAGTTATAAAATATCATATAATGCACCAAACACTTTTATAAATGTTACTGCTTCTTCTGGTTTTGAAGTTGGGTTAATTGGAGATTTAAGATTACATAAAAACATAAATTTACGATTCGAACCTGGACTTTCAAGTAATACAAAAACACTTGAATTTACGCATATTATTGGAGCTGACAATGTTAGAACAAGAGAGGTAAATGGAACTTATTTAAGGTTTCCGTTATTACTTAAATTTAGTACTGATAGGTTAAATAATATAAGACCATATGCAATTGGAGGGGTTTCATACGATTATAATTTCTCAAGCAATCAAGACAATCCAAATGATAATTTAGATGGCGAATTTAGAATGAAAAAAAACAATTTTATGTATGAAATTGGAGTTGGTATTGATTTATATTTACCATACTTTATTTTTTCACCTTCAATAAGAGGTGTTTTTGCTATAAATAATGAATTAGTTAGAGATGCTGACCCTAATAGTCAATGGACAGGATCCATTGATTCTTTTGGAACAAGAGGTGTTTTTATAAAATTTGCTTTCCATTAAAACTTAGCGTTTAAACTCACTTAATAAAATTGCTGTAGCTGTTGCCACATTTAAACTTTCTGTTTGTTGTGAGTTTCCAAATCTAGGTATTGAAACTGAATTGGTTAGCAATTTTAAAATTGAATTACTAATTCCATTAGCTTCATTTCCCATCACTAAAATTGCATTTTTAGGCAATTCACTTTTGTAAACATTTTCACCTTCCATTAACGATGCGTATTTAGGCAAACTTGTATTTTGCAAATAGGTAGATAAATTAGTGTAAACTATAGAAACCCTTGTTAAAGAACCCATTGATGCTTGCACAACTTTTGAATTATAACAGTCAACTGTATTTGTAGCGCAAATAAGTTGATCAACTCCAAACCAATCACACAACCTAATAATAGTTCCTAAATTTCCAGGGTCATTAATTTCATCCAAAGCTAAAACAAACCCATTTGTAATTAATTCTTCTTCAACAGGAATTTTAAAAAGTCCCAATACATTATTTGGTGTTTTTAAACTACTCACTTTTTTCAGCTCATCTTCAGTAATTTGAGTTACTTTTTCATTGGTTTCATAAGCAGAAGTATTCACACAAAACAACTGCTCTAATTCAAAATTTGAGTTTAATAATTCGTTTACAACTTTGGTTCCTTCAGCAATAAATAAATTATGAATATTTCGGTACTTTTTTTGTTGTAAACTCGTTATTAACTTTAACTGATTTCTACTTAAACTCATGTATTTTATTATAAAAAATTGTAATTTGTTAATACCTTGAAAAGGTTTACTTTTGAAACAAATTTAAACTCTTATTTATTGAAAAACAATTTTATAATATTAATAATTATTTTAAGTATAACTTATAGTTTTTCATCGTGTAATTCTGTTAAGTATGTTCCTAATAATAACTACTTACTAACAAAAAACACCATAATTGTTAATGATAAGAAAAATGTTGATGACGAAATAAATGATTATGTTGTTCAACGTCCTAATCAATTGGTACTTGGTATTCCTTTCCCGCTTCATTTTTATAATATTGGAAATAAAAATTTTGAAACAGATTTTGAAAAATGGAAATTAAATAAGCCTAATTGGTACAAATTTACAGCAGGTATATTTTCTGAAAAACAAGCAAGAGGACTTCGAAATTTTAAATACAACACACATCAGTGGTTTTTAAATAATGGAGAATCTCCAGCACTATTAGATTCAAAAAAAACAACACAAACTACTAATAACTTAACGCAACATTATTATAATGAAGGTTTTTTTAAAGTAAAAGTAACTTTTGAAGAACAGCATTTAAAAAACAAAAAAGCAGCAGTTAATTACTATGTAAATACTGATAAACCTTACACGTTAGATACAATTAAAACTATAATTGAATCAAAAGTATTGGATTCAATTTACACAATTCACAAAAAAGAGTCCTTTATCAAAAAGGAGAGTCAATTTAAATTATCCTTATTTGTAAAGGAGCAAAATAGATTATCTAATTTATTTAGAAACTCAGGAGTTTTTAGGTTTAATAAAAATGCCATAACATTTGAAGCCGATTCAGCCAATTATAAGTCAAATATTGATCTTATTATAAATGATAGTATTGGAACTGTTCCTTTTAAAATTCAAAAAATAAAAGCTATTAATATCTATACAGATTATTCATACAATACAAAAGACAACCCAATTAAAGACAGTATAAATTATAATGGATATTCTTTTTTAGCACAGCAAAAATTAAAATACAATCCAAAATTGTTGCTTAATTCTATTTTTATTGAACCCAACTCTATTTATAAAGATGAAACTAGAGAGTTAACGCGTAAACATTTAAGAGGTTTAAATAACTTTAGATCGGTTGATATTAAATATACTGAATTAGAGAATGATATGCTTGAAGCTTCTATATTTTTAACTCCGCTTAAAAAATATTCAACAGGTTTTAATACTGAATTAACGCACTCTAATATTAGGCAACTTGGAGTTTCTGGGAAGTTATCTTTTTTAAATAGAAATATTCTTAAAGGATCGGAAATTTTAAAATTTTCTATTCAAGGTTCTTTTTTAGATTCTAAAGATGCCGCTGATAATAACAGCTTATTAAATGCATGGGAAATTGGTGGAGATATTTCTTTAGAACTTCCCCGGTTTTTAACACCTTTTAAAGTTGGTAAAATTATTTCAAAAAGAAAATCACCAAAAACCATTTTTACATTAGGTACTAGTTTGCAAAAAAATATTGGGTTAGATAAACAAAAATTTACAGGTATCGTAGATTACACTTGGCAATCATCAGAAAATACGAAGCAGAGTTTTCAAATTTTAAACGCTCAATTTATTCAAAACTTAAATATAGACTCCTATTTTAGCATTTATACATCTGAGTATAACGATTTAGTTGACATTAAAAACAACTATTTTGCAGGCGAAATATTAACTACAGAAAATGCAATTACATTTATTGATAATTTTATTAACGCAGATTTTAAAAATACAAATGCAACAGAATACCAAATTGCAAAAAATATAGAAGCACGCTATAACATTATTACAGAAGATGTGCTTATTCCCTCTATTGCTTATACCTATACCTATAATAACAGTAAAAATTATAAGGATACCAATTTTTCATTTTTTAAAGCAAGAATTGTTTCCTCAGGAAATTTAACAACTTTATTATCCTCAAATAAAGATGATAATAATGTAAAAACACTTTTTAAAACACCAATAGCGCAATATATTAGGACAGATTTTGAATATAAAAAATTCTGGAATTTATCATTAGAAAAGGTGTTAGCTTTTAGAAGTTTTTTAGGTGCCGCCATTCCTTACGGAAATTCAACCACTGTACCTTTTAGTAGAAGTTATTTTATTGGAGGACCAAATGATTTACGGGCATGGAAAATTTACGATTTAGGTCCTGGCTCAACAAAAACTGGATTAGAATATAATGTAGGAAATTTAAAATTTATTAGCAGTTTAGAATATCGATTTAAAGTAATTAATAGTATAAAGGGAGCATTATTTGTTGATGCGGGTAATATTTGGGACATTACAGACTCATCCGTTACCTCTTCAGAAGCTAGATTTAATGGTATAAATTCTTTAAAAGATATTGCTGTTGGAGCTGGATTTGGAATTAGATACGACTTAAGCTTTATATTATTACGATTAGATTTAGGGTTTAAAACGTATGAACCGTACTTGTATAAAAACAAAAAATGGTTTACAAATTTTAATTTCAATAAAGCAGTTTATAATTTTGGTATTAGTTACCCATTCTAAAATATATTTCTTAAAACTATTTCGATTTCGCTTTTTTTCTCTTCAAATTACAAATTTAAAGACTATAATTTCTTAATTTTGTCAGAATAAATTTTCAAAACTAATTACATAAAATATTATGAGTCACACAATTAAACCCGGAGTTGCAACAGGAAAAAATGTGCAAGAACTTTTTAAATTAGCAAAAGCTAAAAAATTCGCCATTCCTGCTGTAAATGTTATAGGTTCAAACACAATAAATACTGTTTTAGAAGCTGCAAAAGAATTAAATTCACCAGTAATTATTCAATTTTCAAATGGTGGAGCTCAATTTAATGCTGGTAAAGGTTTATCTAACGAAAATGAAAAAGCAGCTATTGCTGGAGCTATTGCTGGAGCTAAACATGTTCACACATTAGCTGAAGCTTATGGAATTCCTGTGATTTTACATACAGACCACTGTGCTAAAAAATTATTGCCTTGGATTGACGGATTATTAGATGCTGGAGAACAATTTTATAAAGAAAATGGAGTGCCTCTTTTCAGCTCTCATATGATTGATTTATCTGAAGAACCTCTTGTAGAAAACATTGAAATTTGCAAAAGCTATTTAGAGCGTATGAGCAAAATAGATATGACTTTAGAAATTGAATTAGGAATTACTGGTGGAGAAGAAGACGGTGTTGATAATTCTGATGTAGACGTTTCAAAATTATATACACAACCTGAAGAAGTTTCATATTCATACGAAGAACTTAAAAAAGTAAGTGATTGCTTTACAATAGCAGCATCTTTTGGAAATGTTCACGGTGTTTACAAACCAGGAAATGTAAAATTAACTCCAAAAATATTAGATAATTCTCAAAAATATATTGAAGAAAAATTTAATACCGAAGCAAATCCTGTAGATTTCGTATTTCACGGTGGATCAGGTTCTACTCTTGAAGAAATTAGAGAAGCTATTGGATATGGCGTTATTAAAATGAACATTGATACTGATTTACAATTTGCTTTTACCGAAGGAATTAGAGATTATATGAATGATAAAATCGACTATTTAAGAACACAAATAGGAAATCCTGATGGAGCAGACCAACCAAATAAAAAACATTACGATCCAAGAAAATGGTTACGTGAAGGTGAAGTAACTTTCAAAAACCGTTTAATTCAAGCATTTAAAGATTTAAATAATGTAAATACATTATAATCACCACATTACAAATATAATTTTATAAAGAGAACATTTTTTTAGGTGTTCTCTTTATTTTTTTTAGTAATTTGCAACACCATTTTCAACTAAAAAAAAATATTATGTCATCTTGGTTTAAAAGAAAAGATAAAGGAATTCAAACTCCAACAGAAGAGAAAAAAGATGTACCAAAAGGCTTGTGGTACAAAACACCGAGTGGTAAAGTTGTAGACACAGAAGAATTAAAACTAAACTACTATGTTAGTCCAGAAGATGGCTACCATGTTAGAATAGGGAGTGCTGAATATTTTGAAATTCTTTTTGACGATAATACGTTCAAGGAATTTGATAAAGATATGATATCTAAAGATCCTTTGAAATTTAATGATACTAAAAAATATACTGATAGATTAAAACAAGCCTACGAAAAAACAGCGTTAAAAGATGCTGTAAGAACTGCTGTAGGTAAATCATACGGTAAAGATTTGGTAATTGCAGCAATGGATTTTAGTTTTATTGGAGGTTCAATGGGAAGTGTTGTTGGGGAAAAAATAGCACGAGCAATTGATTATTCCATAAAACACAAAGTACCATTTTTAATGATTTCAAAATCAGGTGGAGCTAGAATGCAGGAAGCTGCAATATCTTTAATGCAATTAGCAAAAACATCTGTAAAAATAGCACAGCTCGCTGAAATTAATATACCATATATTTCACTTTGTACAGATCCAACAACTGGTGGTACAACAGCTTCTTATGCTATGTTAGGTGATATAAATATTGCTGAACCAAATGCATTGGTTGCTTTTGCTGGACCTAGAGTTGTAAAAGATACCACAGGAAAAGATTTACCGGAAGGTTTTCAACGTTCCGAATTTTTGCTAGAACATGGTTTTCTAGATAAAATTGTTGAACGTAAAAACTTAAAAAAACAATTGAATTTATATATAGATTTAATTCAAAATTTACCAATAAGAAATTAAAAAAAGCGAGCTGATTTTCATCAGCTCGCTTTTTACTTAAAAACTTAATTTTGAAAATTAATTCATCCTTCTTTTTAAAATTATTTCAGTTTCTACACCATCATTATTTGTAAAAACAGCAATATTATCACAAGTTCCATCTCCAAAATTTAATGAACTAGTAAGCTCTCCTTTTGTATATTCAATTATTCCACTAACAATAAATCTACAAGCCATTTCTCTTCTTAATGCATCAGTAATAGTAGCCGAAAAAACTGTACCATCTTTAAACGTATTTGTCCAATTTCCAGTAATTAAATAAACATTATCACCCCACGTTTTTGTATCATAGCCTTCTATCCATTCTCTAGTTTTTGTGCCAACTCTTGAAACAAACAGACCATCAGGCCAAGTTAAAGTCATATCAATTGTTTTAGTAGACTCTGGATTTCCAAGTTCATTTTCTTTTATTCTAACAAATGTGTTTTCTCCAACAACTGTAATATCATTAAATGTAAACCCTTCAAAAGACTGAATAACCGTTATTATTTGCAATTCTAAATCAAATGAATAATTCATTATAATTTTACCTGCAATACTATTTCCATTAGGCAATTCACAGCCATCACCAAAGTCTAACGTTACACTTTTAGTTGTTCCATCTATAATAACTGTTTTAACAACACAGTCTGGCATTCCACCAAATTTATCACCATCCGTTTTTGAAGCTTCATCCTTACCACTAAGGTTTAAATCTCCATATAAATAGTCATCTATAATATTGTCAACTTCATCTGATATATCATCAGATTCAACAAGAGCAATAGTTTCTTCTTCTGATATAACCTCTGCTACATCAGCTACATCAACCGAATTACTATCTTCACAACTTGTAAAGACAAATCCGCTTACCATAAAAATTGCAATCAACTTTAATTTTAAATTATTCATTCTCATAATATTAGTGTTTTAATTGTTAACATTCATATTATCTTAGACCTTACAAAAACACAAAAGTTTAATCTCTTTTCAAAAAAACAAGTTACTATATTCAATTAATTGTCAATCAAAATAATATTGGTATATTTGCAGCCTGTTTACTGTATTTGCAGTAATCATACATAAAAATTATTAATAAAAATTAATGTTAGCATGTACTTAACAAAAGAAAAAAAAGCAGAAATTTTTGCTAAACACGGAGAAACAGCAACAAACACTGGCTCTTCAGAAGGTCAAATTGCCTTATTTACTTTCAGAATTAACCATTTAACTGAACACTTAAAAAAGAATCGTAAAGATTTTAATACAGAGCGTTCATTGGTGAAATTAGTAGGTAAAAGAAGAAATTTACTTGACTACCTAATTAAAAATGATATTGTAAGATATCGTGAAATAATTAAAGAATTAGGTTTAAGAAAATAATTTCAGAAATTAAGAGGCAAAATTTGCCTCTTTTTTTTTAAATTTTTATTACACATTAAAGAAAGCACATATTAAACTTTTCATTGGTCTACACACAACACAACAACTAAAACCAATTGTTTAATTAAAAAAACATTATTTATGATACCAAAGGTATTTAAACAAATTATTGACTTAGGAGATGGAAGAACTATCTCTTTAGAAACAGGAAAATTAGCAAAACAAGCACACGGTTCAGTTGTAGTTCAATCAGGAAATTGTATGTTGTTATGTACAGTTGTTTCCAATTACAAACAAAGTGATGTCGACTTTTTACCATTAACGGTAGATTATCGTGAAAAATTTGCAGCAGCAGGTCGTTATCCAGGTGGTTTCTTCAAAAGAGAAGCAAGACCAAGTGATGGTGAAGTATTAACAATGCGTTTAGTTGATCGTGTATTACGTCCTCTTTTCCCTAAAGATTATCACGCTGAAACGCAAGTTATGATTCAGTTAATGTCTCATGATGATGACGTAATGCCAGAAGCAATGGCAGGATTAGCAGCATCTGCAGCAATTCAATTAAGTGACTTCCCATTCGAATGCGCTATATCTGAAGCTAGAGTTGCTCGTGTTAATGGAGAATTTGTTATTAATCCAACACGTACTCAATTAGCAGAGTCAGATCTTGAAATGATGATTGGAGCTTCAGCAGATTCAGTAATGATGGTTGAAGGTGAAATGGATGAAATTTCTGAAGAAGAAATGGCTGACGCAATTAAATTTGCCCATGAAGCTATTAAAGTTCAAATTGCTGCTCAGGTAGCTTTAGCAGAAGCTTTTGGAAAAAAAGAAGTTCGTGAATATCAAACTGCTGAAGGAAATGAAGACTTAGCAAAAAGAATACACGATTTAGCTTATGATAAATGTTATGCTGTAGCAAAACAAGGAACATCTAAAGTAGAACGCACTGCAGCTTTTGCTGAAATTAAAGAAGAAGTTAAAGCTTCATTTACTGAAGAAGAGATGGCTGAATTTGGTCATCTTGTTGGAGGATATTACAGCAAAGCAGAAAAAGAAGCGGTTCGTGAATTAACATTAAGTGAAGGCTTAAGATTAGATGGTAGAAAAACTGATGAAATTAGACCAATTTGGTGTGAAACAGATTACCTACCATCAACACATGGTTCTGCAATTTTTACTAGAGGTGAAACTCAAGCGTTAGCAACAGTTACTTTAGGAACATCTAGAGAAGCTAACAAAATTGATATGCCTTCTTTCGAAGGAGAAGAAACATTTTATTTACATTATAACTTCCCTCCTTTTTGTACTGGAGAAGCACGCCCATTAAGAGGTACTTCACGTAGAGAAGTAGGACACGGAAACTTAGCTCAACGCGCATTAAAAGGAATGATTCCTGATAATTGCCCTTACACAGTAAGAATTGTTTCTGAAGTATTAGAATCTAATGGTTCATCTTCAATGGCAACTGTTTGTGCTGGTACAATGGCACTTATGGATGCTGGTGTAGAAATGAAAAGACCTGTATCTGGAATTGCAATGGGATTAATTTCTGACGGTGATCGTTATGCTGTATTATCTGATATTTTAGGTGATGAAGACCATTTAGGTGATATGGATTTTAAAGTTACCGGAACTACTAAAGGTATTACTGCTTGTCAAATGGACATTAAAATTAAAGGTTTATCATACGAAATTTTAGTAAATGCACTACAACAAGCTCGTGAAGGGAGATTACACATTTTAGGGAAAATAACTGATACAATTGCTCAACCAAATGCTGATGTAAAAGCACACGCTCCAAAAATGATTTCAAGAAGAATTCCTAATGAATTTATTGGTGCATTAATTGGACCTGGTGGAAAAGTAATTCAAGAAATGCAAAAGGCAACTGGATGTACTATTGTTATTAATGAAGACCCAGTAACTGAAGAAGGTATTGTTGAAATTTTAGGAACAAACCAAGATGGTATTGATGCTGTATTAGCAAAAATCGACTCTTTATTATTCAAACCACAAGTTGGAAGTGCTTACGAAGTTAAGGTGATAAAAATGTTAGACTTTGGAGCAGTTGTAGAATATGTAGAAGCTCCAGGAAATGAAGTTTTATTACATATATCTGAATTAGCTTGGGAACGGACAGACAATGTTACTGATGTTGTTAATATGGGTGATGTATTTGATGTTAAATACTTTGGAAGAGATCCAAAAACTAGAAAAGAAAAAGTATCTAGAAAAGCTCTTTTACCAAAACCTGAAGGATATGTTGCAAGACCACCAAGAGATAATAATAGAGACAATCGTGGTGGAGATAGAGATAGAAAACCTAGACAAGATAGAAAGTAAGTTTCTTTCAAAATAATTTAAAGCTTCTCAAATTGAGAAGCTTTTTTTTTGTTCAATCTATAAAATTAAGAAAAAAAATATTATTTATTAATTTTTTTGTAACATTTTTTTGAATTACTACGTATAATACTATGAACACCGTATATAAACGAAATACTTTAGCTACTTAAATGAGACAACTTAAAATTACAAAGCAGGTTACTAATAGAGAAACTGCATCATTAGACAAATACTTACAAGAAATTGGAAAAGTTGATTTAATTACTGCCGAAATGGAGGTAGAATTAGCGCAACGAATAAAAGCAGGAGATCAAGTAGCACTAGAGAGATTAACAAAGGCAAATTTACGTTTTGTTGTATCTGTAGCAAAACAATACCAAAATCAAGGATTAACACTCCCTGATTTAATTAATGAAGGTAACTTAGGTTTAATTAAAGCTGCAAAACGTTTTGATGAAACTCGTGGTTTCAAATTTATTTCTTATGCAGTTTGGTGGATTCGTCAATCTATTTTACAAGCATTAGCTGAACAATCTCGTATTGTTCGTTTGCCTTTAAATAAAATTGGTTCTATTAACAAAATCAATAAAATGTATGCGTTTTTAGAGCAAGAAAATGAACGCCCTCCTTCAGCAGAAGAAATAGCTAAGAAATTAGATATGACGGTGAATGATGTTAAAGAATCTATGAAAAATTCTGGTCGTCACGTATCTATGGATGCTCCTTTAATTGAAGGTGAAGATTCAAATTTATACGATGTATTAAACACTGGTGAATCTCCAAACCCAGATAGAGCTTTATTACACGAATCACTAAAAGTTGAAATTGAACGTGCTTTAGAAACATTAACTCCAAGAGAAGCTGATGTTGTTCAATTATACTTTGGTTTAGGTGATGCGCATCCAATGACTTTAGAAGAAATTGGTGAAACTTTTGATTTAACTCGTGAACGTGTTCGTCAAATTAAAGAAAAAGCAATTAGAAGATTAAAACATACTTCAAGAAGTAAAATTTTAAAAACGTATTTAGGATAACAATAATTCTAAAAATTTACTTTTGAATATAACTTAAAAACGCTCGAAAATTTCGAGCGTTTTTCTTTTTTACAATTGTTATAAAGTCCTTCTCAAAAGCAACCGTACTTTTTCATATATTTGCAAAAACAACAATTAAAAAATGAACAAACTTATTGCTCCTTCAATTTTAGCAGCCGATTTTGCTAATTTACAACGTGATATTGAAATGATTAACAATAGTAAAGCCGATTGGTTTCATATTGATGTTATGGATGGTGTTTTTGTACCGAATATTTCATTTGGAATGCCAGTAATAAGCGCTATTAAAAAACATGCCAAAAAAATAATGGATGTTCATTTAATGATTGTTGAGCCAGATAAATTTATTTCAGATTTCAAAAAAGTAGGAGCCGATATTCTAACTGTTCATTATGAAGCATGTAAACATTTACATAGAACCATTCAGGCAATAAAAGCTGAAGGAATGCAAGCAGGTGTTTCCTTAAACCCGCACACGCCAATTGCAGTTTTAGAGGATATTATTGTGGATTTAGATGTTGTGCTTATTATGAGTGTGAACCCAGGATTTGGAGGGCAAAGTTTTATTGAAAATACCTATAAAAAGGTTGAACAATTAAAACATTTAATCGAGTTTAGCAACTCTTCAGCCATCATAGAAGTTGATGGAGGTGTTACAGATGAAAATATTGAACAGCTTTCTGAAGCTGGTGTTGATGCTTTTGTAGCTGGAAGTTTTGTTTTTAAAAGCGACAACCCAACTGAAACAATTGAGAATTTAAAAAACCTAATTTCACCAAAATAAATAGCTCTTTTTTACTTGTGGTTTGCTACAAAATTTATTTTTTTACTATAACTACGCCTAATATTTACCCTTAAATTTAATCTACTTGTAATATTTCGTTCCTATATTTCAACAAATATTTAAAATTAATTGATATATATCATAATTTATACCATCTTAAAATTCAAGAAGTTAACTTGCCATAATTTTAATTTAAACAATTGATTCTAATCATTTCACACTCAAAACTCTCTTTTTAAATTTGAGTAAATAAATAAAATGTTTAATCAAAAACTTTAAAATTATGACACTAGTTAAATTTAGAAAAAGCCCATTTGAAAGCCTACTTACTAATGATTTCTTGGATTTTAATCCAAACAGTCTATTAAATGATCGATTATTTTTAAAAAGAATGGATGAACCAGCTTTAAATATAATAGAAAAAAAGGATGTATTTGAAATTGAATTAGCAGCTCCAGGATTTAGTAAAAAAGATTTCGAAGTAACTATTGATAATGGTTGCTTAAATGTTTCAGCAAAAAAATCTGAAGAGAAAGAAGAAAAAGACGAAAAATATACTCGCAAAGAGTTTAGTTATAATTCTTTTGAAAGATCTTTAGAATTACCTGAAAGCATATCTGATGAAAAAATTAAAGCTAAGTATGACAATGGAATACTTAAATTTAGTCTTACTAAAAAAGAAGAAACTAAAAAACAAAAACCTAAAATGATTGAAATTTCTTAGTGATTATTTAACTAAAATAAATTTCAAGAATCAATTCCTAGTTTTAAATTAAATTTAAAACTAGGAATTGTAATTAACAATATTTATCCACCTTCAAACAAACTAACTACGCTAAAATTAAAGAGTTCAAATTTGATAACTAGAAATAGTACTATTTTTTTAGTGGTCAATTGTATTCCGACATTCAACCTTTAGAAATACCACACTTCAAAAATATAAATTCACATCGTAAAACGGTTAAAAACAGTAATTTAGCTCTGAAAAATAATTTTTATAATTTAAAATTACCAACCGAATACTACAAAAAAATGACCACAGTCATATATAAACTTTCAAAAAGTGAGAGATATCATTTAATAGCGTTAAACACATTTCTAACTTTAATACTACTTTAATCTTAATAAATAACTAAGATGAAAACCATTATACACGCCACAGATTATTCAAAAAATGCCATTACAGCATTGAAATATGCTTATGCTTTAAGCACAAAAATTGGCGCAAATTTATGGGTGATTCATATATTTGATCTTTCAATGTTAAGTGCTGACATTAAAGAAACATATTTATTATCAAGAGATGAGCATATCAAACAAAAAAACACCAAACTCAAAGAATTCTGTACGTTACATTTGGGAAATGAGATGAAACATAAAGATATTCAAATTGAAGCCATTGAGAATACTTCTGTTGTAAGCGGAATTATTTCAAAAGCAGATGAATTATTCGCTTCGTTGATAGTAACCGGAATAAAAGGAGAAAGTGCTGTGAAAGAATTTCTAATAGGTAGCACTACTAAAAAACTTATTAAAAAAGCTCCTTGTCCTATTTTAGCAATTCCTGAAAATGCTGTTTTAAATGAAATTAACACTATTGTATATCCTACCGATTTTGAAGATGAAGATATAAGTGCCATTTTTAGATTAACTGAAATAGCCAAAACATTTGATGCTACAATTAAAATTGTACATATTTCTCCAAAAAATGATACCGAAGGTCAACAAGAAATGGAATGGTTCAAAGAAATATTAAAAGAAACTGTAAAATATGAAAAATTAGAATTTGCCTTATTATTTTCAAATAAAATTTATCCCCTTCTAAAATTGTATATAGATGAAGTGGAAGCTGACTTAATTGCAATGCTAGAAAGAGAAAAAAAGGGACTTCTAAAAAAAGTATTTCATAAAGATTTAGTAAAAAAATGGAAGCCACTAGCAACATACCATTATTAAGTTTTAACGAAATATTATATTGAAAACATCTAGATTTATTATAACTAATGTTTTATTTTAACTGCTCAATACACTTTTTAAGAGCTACTTTCCAATATGGAACTGTTAACTTAAATGTTTTTTCAATTTTCTCAGTATTTAACAAGCTGAAATTTGGTCGTTTTGCTTTAGAGTTGAATTTTGATGCTGGAATTGGCTCAACCAAACAGTTGTTTTTTGATAATTTTACTATTTCTTCAGCAAATTGAAACCAGCTACATTTACCTTTATTTGCGTAGTGATATAATTCAACTCCTTCACTCTTCAAAAAAGGAATAATTTGCAATATAGTTTTCGCTAAATCATGAGCATTTGTTGGAGCACCTATTTGGTCTGACACCACAGAAATACTTGCTTTTTCTTCAGTCAATTTCAACATTGTTTTTACAAAATTATTGCCAAATTTTGAATACAACCAAGAGGTTCTAATTACTACAGAATTTGCTGGATTTACGGCTAACATAGCATTTTCACCTTTTAGTTTTGAAACGCCATATACATTTTGAGGATTTGTAACAGAATTTTCTAAATAAGGTATTTTAGATGCGCCATCAAAAACATAATCGGTTGAAATATGAATGAATTTTACACTGTGTTTTTTTGCTATTTCAGCTAAGTTACGAACTGCGACATGATTAATTTCATTTGCTAAATCAGCTTCCTCTTCAGCCAAATCAACATTTGTATAGGCTGCACAATTTATAATAACTGTAATCTCGTTTTTTAAAACAAAATTTTTAACTGCTTCAAAATTTGAAATATTTAGTAAAGATTTATCTGTAAAAAAGAATGTATAGTTTAAAAAATCACTTTCTAAACTTGCAAGCTCTAAACCCAATTGCCCTTTTGAGCCTGTTACCAATACATTACTCATTTAAATTGTAATTTTCTTCAAACAAATCAGCATTTTTAAATACAGGTTGTATTTTATCTTTTTCAGAAATGATAAGTTCTTCAACATTCAATTTCCAATCTATTTGCAAGGATTTATCATTGTAAATAATACCTCGTTCAGATTCCTTGTGATAATAGTTATCCACTTTATAACTAAATATAGCTTCATCACTTAATACCACATAACCGTGTGCAAAACCTTTTGGAATGTATAATTGGTGTTTATTCTCTTCACTTAATTCAACGGCTTCATAGTTTCCAAAAGTTGGAGAGCCTTTTCTAATATCAACTGCAATATCTAGCACTTTCCCTTTCACAACTCGCACCAATTTAGATTGTGCAAAAGGTGGTAGTTGATAATGTAATCCTCTTAGTACACCTTTAGTTGATTTGGCTTCATTATCTTGAATAAAGTTTGTAGCAAATCCAATAAATTTATTAAATACTTCCTTTTTAAATGATTCGAAAAAATAACCTCTTTCATCATTAAAAACAGTTGGTTTACACAAAACCACATCGGGTATTTTAGTTCTTATAAATTTCAAATTATTTTGAGTTTGCTATACGTAGTAAATAATCTCCATATTCATTATTTTTATACTCATCAGCTAGTTTTAATAACTGTTGTTTATTGATATATCCTTTTTCAAAAGCAATTTCTTCAATACAAGCTATTTTTAAACCTTGTCTTTTTTCAATGGTTTGTATAAAATTAGAAGCTTCTAATAAGGAATCTTGTGTACCTGTATCTAACCAAGCATAACCTCTACCCATTAATTCCATTTTTAACGAATCTTGTTCTAAATATGCTTGATTTACTGATGTTATTTCTAACTCGCCTCTTGAACTTGGCTTTGTATTTTTAGCAATTTCAACAACATTGTTAGGGTAAAAATATAAACCTACTACTGCATAATCACTTTTAGGGTTGGTTGGTTTTTCTTCAATACTTATTACATTGCCATTTTTATCAAATTCAGCAACTCCATATCTGTTTGGATCTTGCACATAATATCCAAAAATAGAAGCCTGCTTTTCTTTTGAAGCAGTTTCAACGGCCTCATTTAATAAGTGTTCAATCCCGGCTCCATAAAAAATATTATCTCCTAAAATTAAACAAACATCATCATCTCCAATAAATTCTTCACCTAAAGTAAAAGCTTGTGCCAAACCATCTGGAGAAGGCTGTTCTTTATATGAAAATTGCATTCCTATAGTTGCTCCATCTCCTAATAGTTTTTTGAAATTAGGTAAATCTTGAAGTGTAGAAATTATTAACACTTCTGTAATACCTGAAAGCATTAAAATTGAAAGTGGATAATAAATCATTGGCTTATCATAAATAGCCAATAATTGCTTGGATGTTCCTTTTGTAATTGGATACAAACGAGTTCCTGAGCCACCTGCCAAAATAATTCCCTTCATAACTTTTAAATTTATGCTTACATGCGAAAATAACTATTTATTGTTTAATTTCAGTTGCTATTACAACAGAATTTAATTACAGCTAATTTTAAATGAATTAAAACCAATATTGCATTTGAAATATTACTAAACTTAATTAATGTAAACATTATTTCCACCTTCTTACAATTGATGTTTTTACTTCTACCATATCTACATTATAAAACTACTTAAACAACAATTTTACAATCATTTTTAACAAATCTACAAAGCCTCTTCAAAATTCTAAAAAGCTGAATTTAACAATTTAGAGCTTGCAATTCTTATCAAAAATCACTATCTTAATGTTTTTTAGTTTAAACCTAAACATGCTTTAAGAAGCATTGTATAGTATAATTTACTAAAAAAAACAATTAATTTAACACTCATGAAATCAAAACATATACTTGATACAAACCTTCCTTTAACACAAGAGGTGTATCTCGATTTAAGAAAAGGGTTGAAACTTGGAGATTTGAAATGGGATAGTTTTTCAAAAGAATTAAAAAATGCCTATCATAACTTTGAAGAAATAGAACGAGAAACAGATTTTGAAAAGCGATTGCATAAAGGTACTGCAAGTGAATACGATTATGAAACTCCTATTTAAAATTATCTAGGATAAAATCTTTAATTAAAAATAGTTGGTTAATTTGGCTAAAGATTCAAACTAGCTATACACTAATTAAATTGCTCGAAATAAATACGCATAAAAAAAGCATCTCAATTGAGATGCTTTTTGCGGTCTGGACGGGACTCGAACCCGCGACCCCCTGCGTGACAGGCAGGTATTCTAACCAGCTGAACTACCAGACCGTTGCTCTTAGCGGTTGCAAATATACAAGTGTTTTTGGTTTCTGCAAAGCTTTTTTTAAAAATTTTACAATTTTTTTTTCCTGCTTATTAAATACGAAATTAACACCTGATGAAACCCTTTATTTATATCTACAGGCACATAATTTATTTTGTATTGCATACACTTCAATTTCAAATCATTAAAGTAATTTTCTACCTCAACCTTGTATTGTTTTTGTACTGATGAAGCATATAAATTAATTTCCTCCCCAGTTTCAACATCAACAAACTTTTTAGGAGAATTTTCAAAATTAAAGTCTAATTCTAACTTCTTATCATATGTATGAAATAAAACTACCTCATGTTTATTATATTTCAAATGACGTAAAGCATCAAATAATTCGTTTTCACTTTTTGTAGCCTGAAACATATCTGTAAATAAAAAAATCAGCGACCTTCTATGAATTTTCTCTGCAATTTCATGCAAAAATTTATAAGTATCTGTTGATGCTTTTGATGTGTTTTTGAGTAATCCTTCCAAATGAGTCAACAACATTCTTCTATGTCTATCACTTCCTTTTGCAGGTGCAAAATAATCATACTTATCACTATAAATACTTAAGCCCACAGCATCTCTTTGCCGTTTTAATAGCTCCATTAAAGCTGCAGCGGCTATTGTTGAAAAAGCAATCTTTGTTAAATTATTTATGGAAGGAGTATTAATAATTGGATAATGCATAGATGCTGAATTATCTATAATTAAATGGCAGCGCAAATTGGTTTCTTCTTCATAACGTTTAACAAAGAGTTTCTTCGTTTTTGCATATAATTTCCAATCTATATGGCGTGTACTTTCACCTTTATTATACAATCTATGTTCTGCAAATTCAACAGAAAACCCATGAAACGGACTTTTATGCATACCTGTAATAAATCCTTCAACAACTTGATTTGCTAACAATTCAAGGTTGTTTAATTCAGAAATATTTTGAATAGATTCAGTACTCATTTTTTACAATTTCATTCTTGTAAATATAGTATTTTAATAGAAAAGGCTTGACAATGTGTCAAGCCTTTCATAATTATATTTTATAAAACTAGATTTTATAAATGCGCATCTATTTTTTGTGCATACGTTGCTTTTGGAGCAACACCTACTTGTTTTTCAACAACTTCACCATTTTTAAACACTAAAACAGTTGGTATATTTCTTACACCATATTTAGCTGCAAATTCCTGATTAGCATCAACATCTACCTTAGTTATCACTGCTTTCCCTTCATATTCAGTAGTTAATTGATCCATTATAGGAGCAACCATTCTACACGGTCCACACCATGCTGCCCAAAAATCAACCATTACTGGCTTGTCTGATTTTAAAACTATTTCGTCAAAAGTTGCGTCTGTTACTTCTAATGCCATATTATATCTCTTTAATTATTAAATTCTTTTTAAACTTATACAAAAGTAAGTAAATATTTCACCATAACAATTCAACATTTATTACTTTTCTTTATTAAACTATTAACAAAACTGATTTTAATTGTTAGTTAAAATACTTCTTTTGCAATTGCTTTAATATTATCTGATTTCCCCATAGAATAAAAATGAACTACAGGTGCTCCTTTAGCAATCAAATCTTTAGATTGCTGAACAGCCCATTCAATTCCAACTTGCCGCACTTGCTTGTTATCTTTACAACCTTCAATCGCTGAAATTAATTCCTCAGGCATGTCCAATCTAAAAATTTGAGGTAATATTTGTTGATGTCTTTTGAGAGCAACCGGTTTTATACCTGGAATAATTGGAACCGAAATACCGATTTTTCGAGCTTTTTCAACAAAATCGAAATATTTTTGATTGTCAAAAAACATTTGGGTCACTACATAATCTGCTCCTGCATCTACTTTTTCTTTCAACCTCCGCAAATCTGTTTCCATACTTGGTGCTTCCAAATGCTTTTCGGGATATCCGGCAACACCTATACAAAAGTCAGATTTATTGTTAGTTTCAATAATATTATGTAAATATTTCCCTTCATTCAATTCTCTAATTTGGGTAACCAAATCTGCAGCATATCTATTACCACCTTCTGTTGGAATAAAATATTGTTCATGTTTCATGGCATCTCCACGCAATGCCATAATATTATCCAAACCTAAATAATGGCAATCCACTAAAACATATTCTGTTTCCTCTTTGGTAAAACCACCACATAACACGTGCGGAATTGCATCCACATTGTATTTATATTTCAACGCCGCACAAATACCAACAGTTCCAGGTCGCATACGCGTCATTTTTTGTTCCAATAAACCATTTTCTTTGGAAATATATACATATTCTTCACGCGAAGTAGTTACATCAATAAATGGAGGATTAAACTCCATTAACGGATCTACATTGTTATATAAATCCTGAATATTTTGCCCTTTTTGTGGCGGTACAATTTCAAAAGAAAATAATGTTTTCCCTTTGGCTTGTTTTATGTGCTCTGTTACTTTCATTCTATTAGTTTTTTACTTTTTGCTGTTTGCCTGTAGCTCTAAACAGCGAAAACTTTACAACTTTTGACTTTTAACTATTTCTTCTGGGCGTTTCCTTTCAGGTCGCGCTTTCCGTTAAATCTTTTTCTCCGTTACACTTCAAAAAAGGATACCACTTCTATCGCTAACGCATTACAAACCTAACAGGTTTTAAAAACCTGTTAGGTCTCTCTCTTCACACCTTGCCTTTTATTCGCCCTTCGGGGGTTAGGGGGCTTACTCAGCCAAATTCGGATTCAACCATTTTTTAGCTATTTCTAAATCCATTTTTTTTCTTTTAGCAAAATCTTTTATTTGTTCTTCGGTAATTTTTCCCAATCCAAAATATTTAGATTTCTCATTTGCAAAATAATAACCCGAAACCGATGCCGCAGGCCACATTGCCAAACTATCTGTTAATTCTACTCCAATAGTTTCTTTCACACTTAACAACTCCCAAATCGTCCTTTTTTCAGTATGATCCGGACAAGCAGGATAACCTGGTGCTGGACGAATTCCTTTGTAATTTTCTTTTATTAATTCTTGATTTGATAATTCTTCTGAAACAGCATAACCCCAATATTCCGTTCTTACTTTTTTATGTAAATATTCAGCAAAAGCTTCTGCTAATCTGTCAGCCAACGCTTTTATTAGTATCGAATTATAATCGTCGTGATCTTTCTCAAATTCTGCTGCTAATTCAGCCGTACCAAAACCCGTTGAAACACAAAAAGCTCCCATATAATCTTCAATTCCAGTTTCTTTTGGAGCAACAAAATCTGCCAAAGCAATATTTGGTATTCCTTCTTTCTTTTTTAACTGCTGACGTAAAGTTACAAACTTCACATTTACTTCTTTTCTTTCAATATCTGAATAAATTTCAATATCATCATCATTTACAGCATTCGCTGGAAAAATTCCAAAAACAGCTTTTGCTGTTAACAAATTCTCGTTTAAAATTTTAGCTAATAACAATTTAGCATCATTAAATAAATTTGTAGCACTTTCACCAACTACTTTATCCTTTAAAATAGCTGGGTATTTACCTGCTAATTCCCAAGTTCTAAAAAACGGACTCCAATCTATATAATCAACTAATTTAGTTAAATCAAAATCTTCAAAAACTTGAATTCCTTCAAAATTAGGTTGCTGTATTTTTGCTCCATCCCAATCTATTTTAAATTTATTTTTTCGAGCTTCAGCCAATGTTACATATTCTTTTCTTGTTGATCTGTTTGCATAGCCTTCTCTCACTTTTACATAATCGGCTTTTATATCACTAATATATTTTTGATTTTTTCTTTTATTTAACAAATCTCCAACAACTGTAACCGCTCTTGACGCATCATGTACGTGAACCACCGCATTTTTATATTGCGGATCAATTTTCACCGCTGTATGTGCTTTTGACGTAGTTGCACCTCCAATTAACAATGGAACTTCAAAGTTTTGACGTTCCATTTCTTTGGCTAAATACACCATTTCGTCTAAACTTGGGGTAATTAAACCACTTAATCCAATGGCATCTACATTTTCATCTTTTGCAGCTTGAATAATTTTTTCTGGAGCAACCATAACTCCTAAATCAACTATATCATAGTTATTACAC
>TARA_R110001583_G_scaffold25985_1_pt1 | contig 24749 bp, 21 predicted proteins | sample TARA_R110001583 | Tara Oceans TARA_R110001583 (sample SAMEA4398432) | marine metagenome | biome: Polar Biome; feature: [MES] marine water layer (ENVO:01000295) within the mesopelagic zone...; material: water (ENVO:00002006), including particulate matter (ENVO:01000060) such as...... | reverse complement strand
TATCGCGCGCCGCCCGAGCGGCGCGCCCTTTCCAACGAACGAGATGACGCTATGTCTGATATTTCGCTCACCGGTCGTAGTTTGGTTTGTGGTTCAGCCCAGGGCGAACTACTGTATACCGACGTTGGCTTGAGCTTTTGGGGTGGTGTCGATCCGTTCAGTGGCGAGATTATTGACTGTCATCACCCGTTGAGAGGCCAGTGTATTGCCGGGCGCATACTCGCACTGCCTAGTGGACGCGGCTCCTGCACTGGTAGCAGCGTGCTACTTGAACTGCTTACCGGCGACAACGCCCCCGCCGCGCTAATATTCGCCGATCAAGAAGAGATCCTGACCCTAGGGGTCATCATCGCCGAAACACTGTTTAAATCCTCGATTCCAGTAGTGTGCGTCGGCCCAGAACTGTTTACCACGCTGCGCCAAAGGCGCTTTGCGCGTATTGAAAATGAAACAATAAGCTTTTTCGATACTCCTCCCTTAGGAGATTGGGCGGCAAAGGTGAACAACACCGACTCTACACCAGCGCCCGTCAGGCCAACCCTCTCCCGCGTATCGCTCAGCGAAAGCGACCAGGCGTTCCTTAGTGGTCATCATGGTAAAGCGGCTCAGGAGGCGATGCGCATCGTGTTACGAATGGCTGAGCTTCAGGGCGCAGACCAACTGATAGACATCAGCCAAGCGCATATAGACGGCTGTATTTACACCGGCCCCGCCAGTTTGCGTTTCGCTGAACAGCTAGTTGAATGGGGGGCACAGGTGAGTGTTCCCACCACCCTCAATGCTATTTCTGTTGACCAGTGCCGCTGGCGGGCCCAGGGCATCGACCCCGCTTTCGGCGAACCTGCCAGTGCGCTAGGCAACGCCTATATGGCCATGGGCGCGCAACTCAGTTACACCTGCGCGCCCTATTTACTCGACAGCGCCCCTAAGGCAGGCGAACAGATCGTCTGGGCCGAGTCTAACGCCGTCGTTTATGCCAACAGTGTGCTCGCGGCACGAACGCTGAAATACCCTGATTATCTGGATATTTGCATCGCCTTAACGGGGCGGGCTCCCTATATTGGCGCTCATCGAGACCAGGGGCGTATTGCCACGCTGCGTATTGACATTAAGCCACTCGATACACTGGATGACGCTTTCTGGCCGTTGTTGGGGTATCACGTCGGACTGCTCTGCGGCAGTGAGATTCCCTTGCTTTGCGGACTGGAAGAGACAGCTCCCAGCCGCGATGATCTCAAAGCATTCGGTGCGGCCTTCGCTACTACCTCCGCTGCACCGATGTTCCACATCAGCAAGATTACCCCTGAAGCGATGAGTGAATCCCGGGCCCTGGGGGAACTACCGCCTTTACGCCAGCTAACGGTTGAACCCGCGGATCTACTCACTAGCTGGTATGAACTGGATCACGCTGAGGCGCGTCAAGTCGGCCTTGTCTCCTTGGGCAATCCGCACTTTTCGCTAAGCGAATGCGCGGCACTGGCGAAGCTCTGTACTGGACGCCATAAACATCCGGATGTCGCCATGGCAGTAACGCTCGGGCGGGCAGTTTATGCCGACGCTAGCGCGGCGGGGTACGTCACTACCCTGGAGCGTTTCGGTGCCCAGCTTATCAACGATACCTGCTGGTGCATGCTGGGTGAGCCTGTGGTGCCGCCAACGGCGCGCACCCTAATGACTAACTCGGGGAAATATGCCCACTACGCCCCTGGGTTAGTCGGTCGTCAGGTGCACTTCGGCAACCTTGCTGAGTGTGTCGAAACCGCCTGCAGCGGAGAGGCCAGTGGCCGGCTACCTACCTGGCTAACAGGCGTTGCAACTCGTCAAGGAGCACACTGAGCCATGTTTGATTACACCTTCCAGTGGCGTACTGCCTTAAGAGCCCTGCCGGATATGCTCGAAGGCGCTGTTGTCACCTTTGAGACCGCGGCGCTATCGATGATCTTCGGTGTCTTAATCGCTCTTGCCTTGCTGGCGATGCGGGAGACCCCCAACCTTGCTACGCGGGCATTGGCAGGTACCTGGGTGTCAATCGCTCGCAACACCCCTGCTCTGTTCCAGATCTACATCGTCTATTTCGGCCTAGGCGCCATCGGTTTGCATGTCAGTTCCTGGGCTGCCCTGTTAGCCGGTATCACCTTCAATAACGCTGGCTACTTGGCTGAAAATTTTCGTGGCGGCCTCAAAGCAATACCCGATACCCAAGTCCGTGCGGCCCGCTCCTTGGGAATGAGCAGCTTCCAGGCGTATCGCCTGGTGGTGGTGCCGCAACTACTGCGGATCGTGTTTTACCCCATCACCAACCAGATGGTGTGGGCGGTATTAATGACGTCGTTAGGGGTAATCGTTGGCCTAAATAACGACCTCACCGGGGTGACCCAGGATTACAACGTCAGAACGTTCCGCACTTTTGAGCTGTTTGCGCTGGCAGCGGTGATCTATTACCTGATCGCCAAACTAATCGTAGCGATAGCCCGGCTGTTGGCCTGGCGCTTATTCCGCTATTGAGGGCCTGACCATGTTTTCAACTAGCTTTACCTGGAACGACCTGCTGTTTCTGCTTCAAGGGGCCTGGGTCACTCTGTTACTGACGTTTTGGTCGATGCTACTCGGTACCTTTCTTGGCGTCTCTTGTGGGCTACTCCGCGCGCTACTGCCCAGAGCAACGATTCCGCTGGGGTGGTTTCTGGATATCTTTCGCAGCGTGCCGCTGCTGATCCAATTTGTGCTGTTCAATTCGCTCAAGAGCATTGTGGGCCTGGATTGGAGCGCTTTCACCGTGGGCTGTGTGGTCCTTGGCGTGTATGTAGCCGCTTTCTGCACCGAGATTGTTCGCAGCGGCGTGCTGTCGGTGCCCCAGAACCTGCGTTTGGCCAGTCGCTCGCTGGGCATGACCTACTGGCAAGACCTGCGTTATGTGGTAATACCACTAGCGACCCGGGTCGCCTTTCCCGGCTGGCTCAACCTATCGCTTTCGGCCATGAAAGATACCGCGCTGGTCATGTGGATCGGCATCATTGAATTGCTCCGCGCCTCCCAGGCCATCGTCACGCGCATTCAGGAGCCATTACTGGTGCTGTGCATCGCAGGGCTTATTTATTACCTCATTAGCTTGGTGGTATCCCGCCTAGGTGCCCAAGTGGAAAAAAGGTGGCAGCAGAATGATTGAGATCGAAAAAGTACATAAATCATTTAAAGATTTAGAAGTGATCAAAGGGGTTGACCTGACGGTACAAAAAGGCGAGGTGGTCTCCATAGTGGGAGGCTCCGGCTCGGGGAAATCAACCTTGCTGATGTGCATCAACGGCTTGGAAAATATCCAAAGTGGATCGATTAAAGTCGACGGCACCGAGGTGCATGCTAAGGGCACCGACATCAATCAGTTACGCCAGAAAATTGGCATTGTCTTCCAGCAGTGGAACGCCTTTCCCCACTTGAATGTATTAGAGAACGTTATGTTGGCACCGCGCAAAGTTCAGGGCAAAAGTCGTGCTGAAGCCGAAGAGTTAGCTGTAAAGCAACTCACCCATGTGGGCCTTGCTGATAAGCTCAAAGTGTTTCCCGGCAAGCTCTCTGGTGGCCAGCAGCAGCGCATGGCGATTGCCCGGGCGCTGGCTATGACGCCAGATTATATGCTCTTCGACGAAGCCACTTCTGCGCTAGACCCACAACTGGTAGGTGAAGTACTCGACACCATGCGCCTACTGGCTGAAGACGGCATGACGATGATTCTGGTTACCCATGAGATCCCGTTCGCACGAGACGTATCAGATCGCGTGGCCTTTTTCCGTGAAGGCCTCATTCATGAGATTGGCCCTCCCGATCAAGTGATAGATAACCCGCAGAAGCCGGAAACAGCCGCCTTTCTCAAATCAGTGGTCTAGAGGTTCACATGCGTTCAAGCAAAGTCATTCATGTTGTCAGCTGTCATGCCGAGGGAGAAGTCGGAGATGTCATCGTAGGTGGCGTCGCCCCACCACCTGGCGATACGTTATGGGAGCAATCGCGCTGGATTGCACGCGATGAAACCCTGCGCAACTTTATGCTCAATGAGCCACGTGGGGGCGTATTTCGACACGTCAATCTACTGGTGCCGTCAAAAGACCCTCGCGCCCAGATGGCATGGATCATCATGGAGCCCGCCGATACACCACCGATGTCCGGTTCTAATTCGCTCTGTGTCGCAACTGTGCTGCTCGATAGCGGCATTCTGCCTATGACGGAGCCTGTTACCCATTTGGTACTGGAAGCGCCGGGGGGGCTGGTTGAGATTACCGCGCAGTGCCGAGACGGCAAAGCCGAGAAAGTTGAAGTGCATAACGTACCGTCCTTTGCCGACAAAATTGACCGCTGGATCGAGGTTGAAGGGGTAGGATCGCTGCAAGTCGATACCGCCTACGGGGGCGATAGCTTTGTCATTGCCGACCCCCAACAGCTGGGGTTTTCACTGCATGCTGATGAAGCAGCCGATCTAGTCGCCACCGGCCTTAAGATCACCCATGCTGCCAATGAACAGCTGGGGTTTACGCATCCATTGAATCCACAATGGTCACATATATCTTTTTGCCAAATAGCGGCACCGGTGAGCCACGAAAGCGGCGTAGCAACCGCCACGAATGCGGTGGTGATTCGTCCTGGTAAGATTGATCGTTCCCCTTGCGGCACAGGCTGTTCTGCACGCATGGCGGTGCTGCACGCGAAGGGTCAATTGAAAGTTGGGGAGCCCTTTATCGGTCGATCTATTATCGGTTCGGAGTTTGAATGTCGAATCGTAAGCCCATGCGATATAGCGGGTCGCCCAGCAATTATTCCTAGTCTAGCCGGACGCGCCTGGATTACTGGAACTCACCAGCATTTACTCGATCCCAGCGACCCATGGCCAGAGGGTTATCAACTTTCAGACACTTGGCCGAGAGATTTAAAATAGACTGAAACATCCAAAAATTGTTAGTCATAAACTCGTCCACTACCTGCGTCATCCGCAGATAGTGGACACTCATTAAATAAGGGTTTTAGTTCGAGATAGCCCTTTACCAACTATATTTCACACTGCCAATCACACTGCGGGATTCACCGTAGTAGCACCAGTATTCACAGCTGGCCACGTACTCTTTATCGGTAAGGTTGTTGACGTTGACCTGAGCCTGCCAGCCGTCAGCAAACTCATAGCCCACCATGGCATCGACCAGGGTGTAGCTATCCACTGCTGTGTTGTCGGCGACGCTGGTATCAACGGTGCTGCCCACATAACGAACACCACCACCCAGCGTCACGCCATTTAACGCGCCGCCGGTGAAGGCGTAATCCAACCATGTTGATGCTTGGTGGCGCGGGATTAACGGCGCACGCTCATCGCCTTCCAGGCGGGCATCGGTGTAGGTGTAAGCCGCGGTGACTTTTAACGCATCGGTAATATAACCAACCCCTTCCAGCTCAAAGCCTTGAGAGGTTCGCTTGCCCTCTTGTACCTGGAAGCCTGCTGGAGAGGTCACTAGAGTATTGGTCTCTTCTAGATCAAAAACTGCCGCCGTTACATAGCCATCCCAGTCGAACGGCGCCAACTTAGCGCCTATTTCCCACTGACGACCTTCACGGGGATCATACAGGTCGCCCGCATCGTCTACTCTACCCACTGGGTCAAATGACTCGGTGTAGCTAACGTAAGGATTAACGCCGTTTTCACCCAGGTACATTGCGCCACCTGACCAAGACACTTGGTCGTCATCTGAGCGCTGAGTGGTTCCTGCGGTTTGATTACGGTTATCCGTTTCCGCCTGGTCGTAGCGTACGCCGCCCAACAGCACCCAGCGGTCATCAATACGCAGCTGGTTTTGGGCATACAGTCCGGTCTGCTCTTTATCGATTTCCCGAGTTTGCAGATCTTCTTCCGCAATCGGCGTAAAGTTACCGTAGGTTGGATTAAAGATATCAATCGGCTCGCCGAACGCATAGTTATCCCCTTCCTGGCCACTAAGGCTCAAGTTTTGGTAATCAACACCCAGCAGCAGCGTATTCTCGGTGCGATCACCGTACCAAGTACCCACCATGCGGTTATCAATCGTCCAGCTATCAATGGAACCATCGCGATAAACCAATCCACGGGATGCGCGTCGATCATCAACCATGGAGAGCGCGTAGGTGCTGCGCAGCTCTAAGTCCAGTTCGCTGTAGCGCAGATCTTGCTCAAACGACCAGGTATCGTTAATAGCGTGGCGAAGCTCATAACCAAGCCCCCACTGAGTGCGTTTATCCTGGTCATATCCAGGTTCACTCAAGTTGGTCTGTGGGTCGATGTGGCCAAAGGGGGTGTTTTCCACAGTGCCATAGGGCAGCTTAAAGCCATTAACGGGAACGCCATCATCTTTTTGCACGCTGGCTAAAAAGGTAACGGTAGTGTCTTCACTAAGATCAACCGCCAGGCTCGGCGCAAAATAGTAGCGCTCGTTATCCGTGGCGTTTAAATCGCCGTCGCGCTCTTTGTATAATCCCACCAAGCGATAGCGCACATCGTCTGACTCTCCCAGCGGCCCGCTGGTGTCAATGCCAACTTGGCGATGGTTGCGATTGCCAATCTGTAAATTAAACTCCCCTTGAGGCGTCTCAGTCGGACGCTTACTGACCGCATTGATCAAGCCCCCAGGAGGCGCCTCACCGTAAAGAATCGATGAAGGCCCTTTAAATACCTCGATACGCTCCAAACCATAAGGCTCGGGTAGCCACTGATAAAACCCTTCGCGGTAGATACGCAGACCATCTTGGTAAGTCGATTGATCAAAACCGCGCACCTTGAGCCAATCGGTATTGTTATCGCTACCGTAATGGCCCGACAGCACGCCCGCACGATAGCGGAACGTTTCATCTAGCTGTTGGACGTTACGGGCTTCCAGTTCTTCACGGTCAACGCTTGAGACCGGACGTGGCGTCTCTACTAGCGGGGTATCGACTTTTAGCGCCGTGGCGGTAACCACCACGGTATCGTTGGAAGTGGTTTCTTCCTGAGCATAGGCAGATGCGCAAAAGAGCGCCGCAGTGACGGGGATCAGTGCGGAAATTGAGCGCGCCAAAGGACGACGGGCAAACGGCAGACGAGGCATGATAGAGTCTCAGTTGGAATTAGGAGCAAAGAGGAAGCAGAGAAATAAGCATCATGATAATCGTTGTTATTAGCATTCATGATAGCGCTTTTGAATAGATGCTTTCAATGGCCTAATGCGGGGTTTTTCAACGCTGACTGAGCTCGACACCAACAGACTGTACCCAATGCATCTCAACTGCTTAGATGCTTTAGCAGTTGAGATTTGAGAAGAGAAGCGCTGCGTTCCCTGCAGCGCAAAGTGCAACGTCCTGTTTAGGCATTTCCGTTGCCACACTTATGGGTACATTAAACAGTTAGCTATCTGTTGGCTGTGCGCTGGCGAACACGGGGGTGAAAACTCCTGCAATAACTATCCCTCTCCAACTATTCTCTCTTATACAACGCGTTGTTTCTAAGCCTGTTCCAAGAGGCTTATGTGCGTTAGCGTGCTGAGTTGGCCTGCCGATAGCCTATACTAAAACGATGTCTGTATAAAAATTTGTGATAACAGTAAAAAGCATTAGAAAATAACATCTTACTCAGACAGTTGTGATCAAAAGCTGCGCGATAGCCAACAACAGGGGGAGAGGTGCGATGCTAGAACCCCAGCAGAACGCTCTGCTTGGCTTATTACCCGAAGAAGACCTTGCGCATCTGTTGCCTCATCTTGAGCAGGTTACATTGTCCTTGGGTCAGTCACTCAGCGAATCCGGCCGGCAAATGAGCCACGTCTACTTTCCTCTTGATGCCATCGTTTCGCTGCTTTGCGTGATGGAGGATGGTGCCTCGACCGAAATCGCAGTAGTGGGTTATGAAGGGATCGTTGGTGTCTCTCTGTTCATGGGTGGTGAGACCACCCCCAGCCGAGCGATTGTGCAGAGTGCAGGGACGGCTTACCGCCTTAAGGGGCAATTACTCAAAAACGAATTCTATCGCGCGGGCCCCATGCAGCGACTACTTCTGCGCTATACCCAGGCCTTGCTGACGCAGATGGCACAGACAGCGGTATGCAACCGCCATCACAGCGTCGATCAGCAGCTATGCCGCTGGCTGCTGCTCAGCCTCGACCGGCTACCGGGCGACAAACTGATTATGACCCAAGAGCTAATTGCCAATATGCTGGGCGTGCGGCGTGAAGGCGTGACCGAGTCCGCAGGGAAACTCCAGCGAGCAGGGCTGATTTCCTACAACCGCGGGCATATCACCGTCATTGACAGGCCTGGGCTAGAGAAGCGGGTCTGCGAGTGTTACGCGGTGGTTAAGCGCGAGTACGACCGCCTACTCAACCACCATGACGTAATGTAATCCTTCAATCCCTACTATCCATCTACCCGTAAACACCCTTCCAGCGTTATGTACGCTAGCGTGCCGACGCTTGATTTACCCAATGTAATGTACGCATAGTCCGTCAATAACGCTGATGATGGCCTATCTGCAGCCGACATCAAAATGATTTACACCTTCATTGTGCCGTTTGCCAGGTTCTTATAACCGGAGAGGCACATGACGTCTATTTTAAACGTTCCCGCTGCCAATCAACTCCTTGTTGAGTTGCCGGAAGTCGAGCGAAATGCCTTTATGGCTGCCTGCGACACCGTGGAGCTTAGCTTTGGTGAAGTGCTGTTACAGCCCACAGAGACATTTACCCACGTCTATTTTCCCATCGATAGCTTCATTTCACTGATTGTCGTCATCGATACGGAAAAACAGCTGGAAGTCGCGATGGCGGGCCGGGAAGGAATGCTGGGCAGCTCCTTAGTGTTAGGCATTGATGAGGCGCCACTACTCGCGCTGGTTCAAGGGGCAGGTTCGGCCCTACGCATTGACGCTGGAGCCTTTCAACAACTACTCCTTAGCACTCCGGTATTACATCAGCGACTAAAGCGATATATCTATGTCGTGATGAAGCAGCTGGCGACATCTGCGGCGTGTAATCATTTTCATCGAATTGAAGAGCGCCTCGCCCGCTGGCTGCTGATGACTCAGGATCGCGCTGGTACTGATCAGTTGAATCTGACTCATGAGTTTCTGGCTATGATGCTCGGGGTTAGACGTGCAGGCATTACCCTGGCAGCGATAGCCATGCAGACGCGTGGTCTAATCCGTTACCAGCGTGGAACCATCACGGTGCTTGATCGACTAGGCCTAATCGAGGCCTCCTGCGAGTGCTATAGCGATGATTGCGCGTTATACGCCAAAATGTTGCCGGTGTTATAGAGGAAGAATGCGTAACGCTTGATCAAGCGTTTAATAAGCCCCTCCTCTGCAACGCCAACGGGCTACGTAAAGAGGCCATTGGTTGGCCTCTTCATTACGCAGCGTTTTATTAAGCAGCATTAAGCCTGACTAAAGTACGTTTTTGTAAGCCACTCCCCCTTTCATAATCAGCATAAGCTGCTCATCCGGCTGAGTAAGCACATTAATGTCGTCCAAAGGATTGTTTTGAAGCACGATGACGTCTCCCCTTGCGCCTGGAATAATCTCGCCAAAATCACCGGTATGGCCATAAGCGTCGGCGGCGTGGCTTGTCGCTGCACGAATCAGTTCATCGGTGGGCACTACATCCTTACGCAAATTAAACTCATTAAGCTGATGGCGCTGCATCCGACCGAGTAAGTCAGAGCCATATAGCATTTTAACCCCATGGCGTTGAGCCATTTCCAGTGCCTTACCGCCAGCATCCAGCACATCATAAACCTTGCGTTGTAGGTGCTCAGCCATACCCGCCTCTACACCTTCCTTCGCCAGGGCATCGTAAGTGCAGAGGGTCGGAGTAAGATAAGCGTCGTACTCAAGGAATAGCCGACAGCTCTCCTCGTCCATGAGGTTGCCGTGCTCTATGGTCTTGACGCCTCTTGGGATAAGCCGGTTGATAGCGCGCGCCGTATAAGCATGTGCCATGGTGTGAATATTAGCGGCGGTGGCTTCTTCCACAATGGCATCAATTTCCTCAAGCGAGAACTGAGTGCTGTCTATACGGTCGGTAGGTGAAGAAACGCCGCCAGAGGCCATAATCTTGATCTGAGTGGCACCTTTTCTAATCTCGTCCCGGGCGGCTCGTCGTACTTCACTAACACCGTCGCAAACACGACCTAGACCAGCGCAGCAGAAGCAGCCTTCAAAGGTTTGCTGACCTGGGCCACGCATGTCGGCATGGCCACCTGTCTGAGAGAGTGCATTCCCGGCGTACATGATGCGCGGGCCGACCAGAGCGCCTTCGTCTACAGCCTTGGCTAGCCCGTAATCTGCACCACCAGCGTCACGCACGGTCGTGAATCCGCGCATCAACATGGCTTCCAACAGCTCGCTTGATTTGGCACCGACATAGAAAGGCGAGAGCGTCTCAAGCAATGCAAAATTGGGTGTAATTGCCGTGACGTGTACATGCGAATCAACCAGACCGGGCATCAGGAAGTAGCCTTGAATATCGATGACGTGATCATCACTGCCCTCTAGCGGCGAATCGCTCACATCGACGATACGGCCATCCTGAATACGCACCTGCTGGTTGGCGAGTACCTTTCCGTTGCGCGTGTCGATGACGTTGGCATTAATAAAACGTGTCGTTGTCATGAGTGTTCCTTGTGGGTATTCCAGGTGAGAGTGGCGTTAAAACATTTTTTGAGGGAGGTAGAGCGAAAGCGCTGGAATCAGCACGATCAGCAACAGGGCAACAATATCCATGACGATGAACCAGGTGACGCCCTTGAACACTTCAGACAAGGTGACGCTATTGCCCAGGGCTCCTTTGATGACATAAACATTGAGCCCGATAGGCGGGGTGACCAGCCCCACTTCAAGCAGCTTGACGACGATGATGCCGAACCAGATCAAGTTAAGGTCTGCGCCTTCTACTAAGGGCAGGATTAGCGGCAGAGTGAGCAGCAGTAAGCCAATGGAGTCGATGAACATGCCCAGCACAAGATAGATCAGTGCCACAGCGAGAATGATCCACCAGGTCTCGGTGCTGACGCCGAGGATTATTTCGGAGAAAGCAGCGGGCACGCCACTCATGGCTAGAAAACGGGTGAAAAACAGCGACCCAATGAGAATAATAAAGATGCTTGCCGTGCTCACCGCTGTGCGAATCAGCGCTTCCCGAATGGCTGAAAAGGTTAGCGTGCGCCGTGACAAGGCGATCAGAGCTGCAATGGAAGTACCCACTGCTCCCGCTTCGGTAGGCGAGAAAATACCCAGAAAAATCCCACCAAGGACTGAGCCGATCAGCAGTGGCAACGGCCAGATATGCTTAAAGGCATCCCATTTTTCGTCCCAGCTAGAGCGCACATCGGTGTTGCCCGCCAGGCTGGGGTTAAGCTTGGTTCGCACCATGATCATGGCGATGTAAAGCAGCGCTGAAAGCACACCGGGAATGAAACCCGCCATAAACAGCTGGCCCACCGACACCTGGGCATAAACACCATAGAGCACCAGCAGCACGCTTGGGGGAATCAGCGAGCCGAGTGTTCCAGATGCTGCCACGGTACCTGTGGCCAACCCCTTGTCGTAGTTATGCTTGAGCATTTCGGGCACGGCAATACGCGACATGGCCGCCGATGTTGCGACGCTAGAGCCGGAGGCTGCGGCAAAGAAGGCAGAGGCCATTACGCTGGAAACGGCCAGACCGCCAGGCAGGCGCGCCAGATAAAGGCGCATGGCATGAAACAGGCCTTGGGTCATATTAGTGCTAGTACACAAATAGCCCATAAACAGGAACATAGGTGCCGCGGTCAGCTCCCAGGTGCCTGCAAAGTCGAACGGAGTGGCCGAAATCATCCCCCAGGCCACACGCATGCTGGTCATTTCACCAATGCCGATAATCGACACTAACCCCAGTGCCACGCCGATTGGTACGCGCAGGGCGATAAGGGCCAAGGCGATGGCAATGCCTGCCACGCCTATCTCGATATTACTCATTAGGAAACTCCTACAGGGCTTGGCGTTGTTGCAGCGCCTTAATCATGTTGGCGAGGATGGCCAGGCACATGGCTGCGAAGCCAACCGGTAACGCCCAGCGACTGGGCCATAGATAGAAGGTGAAATTGGCCATGGCCGTTTCCATTCGAACCGTAGCGCGCACTGCATCTAGATAGCTCTGGTAGCAGAGCATGCCGAAATAGAGGAGCCCCAGGGTGCTGGCAAACAGGTAAAGCACCAGTTGGGCGCTAGGCGGAAGCCTTCCCACCAGCACATCCACGCTGATGTGTTCCCGCTGAAGCTCCACATAGGCAAGAGGCAGAAAGACGACGGCGACCATGTAGTAAAAAGACACAAATTCCAGGGTGCCGGTAAACGACTTTCCGAATAAGTAGCGCAGCCCAACATCGAGTGAGACATGCAGCGCCATAAGCACCAGAAAGAGGGCCGCCAGCACCATGGCACTTTTGGCGATCCACTGGCTCAACGACTCTACGTGTTTAGCGATCATACAGGCTCACTCCTCTTCGCATCTGAGGCAGAAAAACCCAGCTCCAGAAGCGTCTCTTTCCAGAACAGCAACATATCGCGGTAGAGTTCAGGGTCATCTCGCCAAATACTTTGCGCTCCCATACCCCGCATCATGCACAAGGTGGCATTCAGGGCGACGCGATTCTGATGTGACGTGTGGTTGGCGCTGGCAACCAGTTGCTCCCAAATCTGCTCCAAAGAGTCATTGAAATTGGCTGCCAGCGGCACTAGCACTCTCATGATGTCGGGGTCGGTACGTGCGTTAGTGAGGTATTCGAGGGTCACCATATAAAGGTCACCCTTGAAGTGCTCATGCAGTGCTTTAAGCAGGTTGTCAAAGTTAAGCTCGCCTGCTTTAACCTTCACGGCCATCTCTCTTACGCTTTCGACTTCGCGACTCAGCAAGTCCTCCAACGCCGCCTGCATCAATAATGTCTTAGAAGGGTAGTGGTGAACTAAAGCGCCACGGGAAACGCCCGCCAGACGTGCGACATCCACGGTTGAAGTGGCACGAATGCCCTTCTCGAGAATGCATTCGATAGTCGCTTGCGTGACCCTGGCCTGGGTTTGGCGTGAGCGTTCTTCTTGATTCTGTCGCTTCGTCATAGCGAACCCTTATTTGGCCTAGGCCGCCTCAATGCGACGGCCTAAGAGTTGCAGCGTTAATAAATTCCGTAGTCTGCAGGAAGCTTATTGTAGATTTCTTGCATGGCCAGTTCGGCCAGTGCCTCTTCGTCTTCGCGATCAATCTCGCTAATTAAGGCATCCCACTTTTCGTAGGTCGCGATGAAATCATCAATCAGCGCTTCGGGGTCTTCAACGCCATACTCATCACGAGCCTTATCGTAGACGTTTGCCAACGCTTCATTGCGGAAAGCTTCCACGGAAGCCATCAGATCCTTTTCGGGCTCGTAGATGTTGTTGCCGTGGGAGGCGGCTTCTTCCAGTGCAGCTTCAGAAGCGCCCAGATACTGGACAATCATGCGTGTCATTGCCTTGGCAGTCGCTTCTTTGAAGACATCACGCTCCTCATCGTTGAGACTAGCCCAAAAACCTGAATTGAAACCCCACTGAGGGCCAGACCAATACATGCCGGTAGGCAGCAGCGTGGTGTGCTCGGCAACCTCCCACAATGAGCGGTCAATCAAGTCGTTAGCCGCATTAGAGGCGCAGTCCAACGAGCCACGATCGAGACCGCTATACATCTCACTGGAAGGCACATTGACGGGCGTTCCCCCGGCTTGCTCGACCCAGGCAGAAACAGTCGAGCCTGCGGTACGAATACGCTTACCCCGCAGCTCTTCAAGATTGCGGACTGGCTCGCGGCAGAACAGCACATAGGAAGGCGTGTTATAGGCGCCCAGGTAGACAATATCCAGTTCCTCCCACTCGGCTAGCTGAGTCGGATTATTAAGGCTGAAGTCTGTCACCGCCAGTATGCCTATCAGTGGGTCATCATAGTTAAACCCTAACTCCTGCACGGCATTCGCTACCGGCATTTCAGAAGGTGTGTAAATAGCCGCATGGTGAGCAACCTGAACCACGTTATCCTGGATACCCTGCAGGTTAGCGCGTGGTGCCAGCAGTACGGTACCGGTATAAACCTCGGGTTGCAGTTCACCGTTCGAGAGCTCCTTGACCATTTCTGCCCACTCGATGTAACCGTAGCGGGAGTGGGGGTGTTGTTGGTCATAAAACGAATTGGCAATAAAGGATGTTGCGGCATGGGCCGAAGAAGCAACGACAGGCAAGACCAGCGCTCCAACGGCGAGTGTCAGCGTATTACGAGTGAAGTTCATATAGTTTCCCGGGCCGATTTAATCGGCTGTTTTTTCTGTTGTATCACTTTGTATTGTTGACACGTCACCCGATGTGGCGCGTGTACATAATTCAATCTAGACTTCAAATAATAAAAAAACAAGCAGGTCTGTTTGTTTTTGATACGACCTGCTTCGCATAGAAAGGTTAAGCAATGAAAATAAAAGAAAATCCTACTCGGCTGGATATTGCGGGTACCTGGCAAGGGATTCGTATGATGCTACCTTTGGCGGTTTTTACGATCGCTTTTGGGTTGGCGTTTGGCGTAGCCGCTGTGCACCAAGGGTTGGCCGGCTGGGAAGCGATGCTAATGAGCCTGTTTGTCTTCGCGGCGCCATCGCAATTTGCTGCCCTTGAGATGTGGCATTCGCCTCTGCCACTGCTTGCTCTGGCAGCGGTCACACTCGCGATTCATACCCGGCATATGCTGATGAGTGCGGCGCTTTATCCCTGGCTCAAGGCGTTACCTCAACGCCAGCAATTCGCTATGGTGATTCTGCTAACCGACTCCAACTGGGCAATGGCACTGGGAGAGTATCAGCGCGGCGAGCGAAACCTGGGCATTCTTCTAGGTGGCGGTATCGCGCTGTGGGGCGCCTGGGTCGGAGGTACTGCGATAGGGCTAGCCTTTGGTGGGGGCATTACCGAGCCTGAACGCTTTGGCCTTGATGTGATCATGCTGTGCTTTCTGCTGATGATCGTTGTCGGTGGAAACCCACGAGCAGCAATGGCCCTACCCTGGCTGGCAGCAGCGGCGAGTGCATTAATGGCGTACTGGTGGCTGCCGCCTTACCTACATGTGATGGTGGGCGCGATTACTGGTGGCGTGGTGGCGGTATTGTTACCCGGACGCTGGTTAAGGGAAAGCGCCTCATGAGCTCATCACCCGTGTGGCAGTCGTTGATAGCCATCATGCTAATGGTGGTGATTGCATATGGATCCAGAGTGCTGGGACTACTAATCATGTCGCGGGTGCCGCTAGGCCCACGCGTGCGGCGATTCGTCGATGCCATGTCTAGTTCAGTCCTGATTGCCGTCATTACACCTATCATCGTGCATGGTGACGGTGGCGTTCGGCTCGCTGCCATTGCGGCGGGTACGGTGGCGGTAGTGATGAGGAATCCGTTGGTATCAATTGCAATGGGTATGCTTTGTGCTGCTGGTTGGCGCTGGTGGTTTGGGTAATATCGTAAAAAACGGCGGGCTTGAAAGTCTCAGAAGTACGCAGGGGATAACTAGAATCAGATATACCGCAGCTCCAGGGACTAATTACTCCCTGCATTTGAAATAGGTAAATATAGAAATGGTGGGCCCAGTAGGACTTGAACGGAAATGTGGGGTGAGACTCTACAACGCAAGGATCATTTATTAGTTTTTATATTTTATTTCAATGCCTTAGGAAAATCATACAAATATGCACTTCCGATGCGTATTTATAGAGCATGAATAAATCTGAAGCTTGGTCAGGCCGTGTAGCCGGTCAATCACAAGCGTGTTGAGCGTCTGTATGTCGAAGCTCGCTTGCAAGTGAAGCGTCGCAAGCGCAAGAAAGTTCCCATGTCCGCGCGAAAGCCACTTGCTCGCCCTGATGCCGCCAATCACGTCTGGTCAATAGATATTGTGTTTGGCCGTACGGCAGGTGGGCGAGTAGTAAATAGCCTCACTGTTTTTGACGACGCTACACATGAAGCCGTGGATATCGTGCCTGAACGTGCCATTGGCGGACTGTTTTAACACTTATTCTGGATCACCTGGATTTACAACGTGGCCTATCTTGCTTATTCCGCAAGTACTATGGAAAGGAGTTCTGTGGACACGTCTTGCTGTCATGGACTCATCTACGTGGCGTTGCAATGTTTGTTATCAAGCCTGGAGAACCCAATCAAAACGCCTACATCGAATCGTTCAACGTGCGCTTTCAAAATGAATGTCAGACTGAGCATTGTTTCACCAGCTTGAGTCATACCAAGGTAGTCATCGAAGGTTGGCCGCCGGGAGTTCGACGAGGAAAGACCGAAGAAGCGTCTTGGAGGGCTGACACTATCAGCCTATGCCAAGCAACTAGTGGTAAAACACGATAAAGTCACTTTTCACTCTAAACCCTGCTACTACTGAAAATGGTGTGACGTAGCCCAGCCACGAGCGGACTTTCCGTGAGAACAGATATATATTGAGTGCAACGGATAGAATTTAAGCCACTTGTAAGCAATGAATTGACTGCGGGATAAGGATAATTATATTTTCCTCGGACCCTTTAATTAATTTTTATATGTGTAGTACACATGCCGTGCCTGGCTAGTCAGAACGGCCATTCGATACTATTAAACTCCTTTAACATTCTTTCAGCATATTGTGGTTCTATCATTTTCGCATAGTCAATCAGACCTCTAAGGTGTGATTTAAACCCCCAAATTGAATCAAAGCCTCTTTCTAAAACATGCTCTACCGGCCCTACCTTCTTCAAGTAATATAGATGCTGCCTTATTCTATCTTTAAATTCTTTTTGTAACCGAGGTGTTGCGCCATCTACATTTAAGCCAAGGACGATTTTTTTTGCACCTACTGGCACAACCTTTGCTTTTTTAAAATGCGGCAAATATCCTTGCTTTGATAGAACCTTATTTGTCTCTTTAATAACTTCCTTCGCAGTATTCCTCGAAAACTCAAGTGAACAACTTGAAAAAGTAATATCATCACTATAACGTGTATATTTTAAGCCATATGTTTTTGCGATATTCGACAACTTATTGTCACAGCTCCTCATGACTAAATTCGATAGCAGAGGACTCGAAGGCGCTCCTTGCGGCAAATAGCCCAACAATAGCTGGTCGTATTCAGCTATCGCCTTATACTTCTTGATTGCATGCCAATTCTTACTGCGAATTCTTGGGCTTTTATCTGGCGTTGCAATCGTACATAATCTCGCCAACTCGAATGAGACCAGAGGCTGATAGCCTAAAGAATTGAAGACGTGAAATACCTGTATTTCCGAAATCGACTCAAAAAAATTAACAATATCGAGCTTAATGAGCCATCTAGCACCACAATGCTGTGCCGCACAGTCTTTAATTGACTTATCTTTTATAAAAGCATAGCTGGCTCTGTGTGAGGGCACCGAACTAAGAATATGTTGATGTATCCATTTTTGTACGCGATTGAGCTGAATCGCAGGTACTTTGATAAAACGCCTACCACCTGATCTTTTCGCAATGGAAAACTTAGTGTATGCATCTTCACTTTTGCGAGACACGAATAATTTCAACTGCTGAAGACTAACACCCGTCCTTACAGACAAATGATTAAGTGTTAAAAGTGAAGGTAGTTGTTCATTAATTTCAAAAACGGACTCTATTTGCTCAATACTATATTCGAGCAACAAATTAGACCGGCCAATTTTCGTACCGTCTTGTTTATATAAATGAGAAGACCACATGACAACTACTCCGATGAATCCAGAGCGCTAAAGCGCTCTGGCATCCTGAGCCTGCGAAGGGAAAATGCCAGAGTGCTTTGGCTCTCGCTCAGCGCAGGCTTTCCCATAGGGATCAGGTAATCCTTACCCCAATAACCATCGATAAAATGGTTACAACAACTTGGCAGTTGTTTGCATGCACTAGTCATCATGTGGTGCCTCTCAATTCAATAGGATAATAATAATCTGAACCTTTTTCAAGCCCTTTAGATTTAACTTTTCCGATTTTTTTTGCCGCCCTTAACTCGGCCAGCCCTGCTGGTGTAATTCTCTTTTGTGGGCTAACAAATTTCCATTCAATACACTTTTCAAGGTATTTATCACAATCGTAATTGCTCAATCCGGTAGCGTAACAAAGCGTTGATCTCTTCCGTTTCCCTTTAGAAATGAGCGCCAATATTACAAGTAATGCTTTTCCGACTTCCCCACGCCTAATCAGCTTAGGAGATCTTGCGAGCTTCTGTTGTCCTATATCATACAGGCTTTTAATATTCGCTCGTTGAGGAATTTCACCTGGAAAAACGGATAATGTAGTATCGACTATCGTTCTATCTGGAAAGAGTCCAATCCATTTATTACTGTCTTCTACGAGGATAGCTGGAACATTGTTTGGACATCCGTGCTCAAATACAAGAGCGCACATAGTTTTTTTGTAACCGAACCACATGTGTTTCCGCTTTTTGTTGGCTTTCCTCCCGTATTTTTCACACAAATTTAATAGTTCTTCCTTTTTCTCGTTACTCCATGGAAGTGAATTAAATGTAGGCGCATCTCTATAAACATGCACAAAAGGTGATGATTTATGAGATCTGAGGAGTTCAATGCCCGAATCCACACCAGAATAAGCAATAACGTGGAAGTGTATAAGTTTGTAGGAATGCCACGACACGATGGATTTCTCCATCCAAAAAGCATCAAGAAATTCGAGCGCCCTATTACCCGATCCGATAAAGTCATCAACGCAAACTATTGCTCTACATTTCGTAGCCCTTAAATATTCTAGTGTCGGATGATTTAAATACTTATTTTTGTCTCGTTTGCAGAATTGACGAATTATGGAAGCCACTCTTCCTTCACTTCCTATATCTGCCGTATTCCCAAGAGGTGTAACTGAAACTCCGTCGTCGGCAGCTTGCACTTGCTGATAATATGGAGTCGAATCGTAAGCTTCTATTTGTATCTTCTTTCCTTTTACTACTGGCTTGTGCGGAACCATTTCACGCATTGCAAAAAATGCAATAGGCCCGGAAACACATTCAGCGACCTGTGCCATCTTTAATGTTAGATTTCTTTCAAATTCATTATGAGAAACCAGTGTAAGATTGTTAGCTAGAGAAGAAGCAATTTCCTGATCCAATGGTTCAAATTGATTGAGCCACATATTTCCGCGTTCGGTGTGGATTAACTTTCTTGCTTCTTTGTTTCCACTCATTAAAGCTCCCTAGAATCTAAACACTTGATCTCTTTTTAAATATATATTTATAATGTTTATGGAAAACATCGATAAACTGAAAACTATTCCACAATCTCTATGAACCTATATAAATGTGACAGTTGTTTTATGTAGTCATCTCGATATTTCACTTGAACAAGCACACCAATCAATAAGCTATACCGTACTCAGCAATATTCACAAGTCATTTAAAACCCATATAATAAATATAACCACCCAGTATAACACCGATAGAGATACTAGCTGCCTTTGTCAGCATGCCAGTTTTGGGTCGAAAGAAGCCTGTCGCGAGTAGTGCATATCCGCAACCATTGATCATGTAGTCCAACTCATCCACGAAATTATCTTAGCCCTGACGCTAGCAGATTATGCTTACCTCCGTCACTTGAAATTTTTCTCAAGCCTAATGCTTTTGCTCAGTTTCGCCTCTCTCCACAGAACACAACAAGCTTGGCGACATCTCTACTATTGCTGACACCTTAGAAGATAATTTCACACTGTCTTCTCGGCTCAGGAGCCATTGGTCGCCTGTTGGCTCATTCGTTCCCGCCGCTGGCGGCTCTGCCAAGCTGATTCGCCGTCGTTAGTTGCCTGAACTGCAAACGCTGACTACGCAGGAAGGCGAGACGTTGGCGCATCTACTGAATACGCTCACCTTAGCTGGCCACGAGTCTGAAGCGCTGAATCGCCTGCGTACTTATCACTACCAAGTCCATGGCCGCTGAGGAGGCGCTAGAGAGTATGTCGTGTGATTCCCCTTACTACTCCGCTGGCACTTTGCCAAAACGGCTTTTGGTCTCAGCCACGCATTACTCAAAACTGGCCGCTATGCTTCAACCCGACCAAGCGACAACTACCTGAGGGCTTTTGCGACATCATCGGCTGTGCGCGACACCGCTGCCATAACAGTTTGATGCTCGCTGTTTGCGATGAGTTTGCCACTGGGGCGATGGAAAGACGCCAGGACAGAGCCTTTAGCTACGTCAATTACGCGAACGGTAGAGAAGCCGTTGAGCATGCCGGCAGTGTTATGGCTCGTGATTTTGCCCATCACAAGGACCTGAGCACCGACTTCCTTGGCCTTGGCGATAGCCAACTCGGTTGGGGCAAGGTTGCCGCCAGCTAGAACATCTGTTAACTCAGTACGCAGCGCTGAGCCTTGAATAACAGACGCGGAAATCCGCGACTCAAGCTCTGCAATAAAAAGGTCAGTACTCTCCTCAACGAAATTTGGATTACCCTCAAAACGGGGAACAAACACCTTTGTGATCGAGATCTTTCCGATCTCGGCGTCTTTGACCCGGACAACAGACGGGTTTGCACAGGCAGTCACTGCAAGAACCACGGCTAAGGCGGAATGGAGGCGAAGCCGCAATTTAGTAGGCGTCGCCGTGCCTGGCCTCGCTAGCATGAAGATCGAACCATGTTGAGTGCTTGATTCCACAGTTCGTCAGCGTTACCAACACGAAAGTAAAGGTCCTCAGAACCACCACCAGCCCCGTGAGCAATAACCCATTCCGTGGCAGCGGGATTATCACCAAACAGTGCCCCTCCATCAGCACCACTATTTGGCACTGTGAATTGATATGACAAAGCAGGGTGTCCGGTAAGCTTCTCTAAAGATTCTACCGGTAATACTGAAATCAGAAGAGTATGACTGCCGCTGCACTCAGAGTGGCCGCACTCAAAGGTAACTTTAAAGTCTGGCTTCCAATCCTCGATTGAGGCCGGATTTGGCCACCATTGCCACCCAGCTAAGTCAAAAAAGGCGGCCCATGCGGCTTCGAGCCGCGTTGTGAACTGTATTCCATTGTAAATTCCGGCCACTAGACTTTACCTCCTCAGTATTATTGTGATACTAACGCAAAGCTAAGCGGCGTCCTGAAAAGGGCATCCGGTGGACGGCCCCAAGGCCGGGAACGAACTTGAGCGACTGGTTAAACGTCATTGGCCCGTGCTTCTAGCAGTGCAATTTTGACAATCAATTTCTGGATGAAATTGGAAACCTCAAGTTGATGCTTTTGAAGAACCGACGAAAGTTGAGACTCGAGGTCCTTGACCTGCTCGTCGGTCAGTGAAGAAGTAAAGCTGACTTGCAGGTTCTGCCCAATTATCGATTTCGACTCTTGAAAAAGCGGCATGACGCTAAAAATCGCCGCTTCAATAGCGTCTGGCGAAAACCCATGGCCAGCAAGGCCCTCACGAAGGCCCCTTTCTATCTCGGCATCGTTTCTGACTGAAGTACTTGGGAAATCGATCTGTGCTCATAATTTCTGACCGTTTAACGCCCGCAGCACGCGCGGCTTTGTAGTGGAGGCGGAGACGCAACGGAAAAGCCTTCGCCGTGCCAGGCCTTGTTAGGAGACTTACTCATACCAACTAGAAATATCCACGCTGAATCTATTAAGGTTAATGGAACTACCCAATGGTTGTTTAAATAGAACTTCCATTTCACTGTATACAGGAAACGAAGCCGGAATTTCAACTCCATCTCCTTTACGCCGATCGGAAGCTGACCCATACATTAAGGTCGCCCCAATGCTCCCCTCGACATGCATCTCCATAGAGCTTACGCCAATTTTAACAACAGAAATTTTCTCTGCTGTTATTTACTCTATGTACTGATGGGTCGATATTTCCATTAACTCAACAACCGATTCGCTGTTTATCCTGTCGATCAGAACACCATCGATATCATCGAAGAGCTTATCCGCAACTTCTGTTCTCAGCTCATCAATTTTGTTAACAAATTCAAGAGTCGCTGAAAGACATTCATCTGCGGTTCTTTCGGTATCTTCGATTGAGCTTTTGAATGTTGCTTCCTCTATATGTGTAAACCCACTTAGACGATTAATGATAGCGATCAATTCGCTTGAAACCTCATCTATCTCATCAATGCATAGTTTTTTCGTTACATAAAAATCAGAAAGCCCACCTTGAATCGCAAATTTAATGCGATGTTTTCGAGTAATTCCTGAAGATGATGTCTTATCCGGCGAAAACCATTGGCATTGCTGAAGCTCATCATCTGGTGCTAACCGGTGCAAAACATGCCTTGTGAGTTCGCGCAGAGCATACGCAAAGTTGTTCAAACTAAGGGGGTTTGGTGTCAAAAGATTAACAAATGCAGAGTCTAATAATTCTTTCTCAAAGCCGTCAAGGAGGACACTGTTTATTCTTTCTTGGTATTGCTCTCTCAATCGATCCATCTATCCTCCTAACAGCAATTAGGTGGAACGCTGTGATACAAGATGAACATGCCAGCACGTTCAAGAATCATATCTAGCGCCTCCTCCATGTCCTAACCTCTTGAAACCCATGAATACTAAGTGTGGTTCGGCAGCATAACACCAGTCATTGTGCACTTTGCATAACAATTTGAACAAGCCAGCAGTCTTTGCCAAAATATCCGCTCCGCGACGACTACTGCCACCCCAAGCACTTCATCGTAAACTATTTGTCGGCATTCGTGTTAGGTGTGTAACTATTCCAATTCAGTACCTCCCAGTCCCCAATGCACACGGGCTCGAGCGTCAGTATGTACTCATGCACCTGTCAGCGTACTACTCTTTACACGGTTTTGTTCAGGCCCTTCTTCTCGATTCATGCGGCGACAGTAACCCTGTGCTTCATTCCCTTTCGCCTCATCATTACGGGCATACCAGCCCGCTATCTTCGATATCCTGCACGCTGGCAGTACCCAGACCACTGATTTGGATCAAGTCGCCGACGTCTTCCCAGGGCTGCATCTCAATAATCTGTTTTGCCCTTACAGGCCCCACGTTGGGTAGCTCGGCAAGCTGGTCGGCCGTGGCGTCGTTTAGGTTAATGCAGTACGTCGAGTTATTGGCCGCGTCGTACTCGCTACCGTCAAACGCCGTCAACTTAAGCTCTCCGTCACCGAAGGCAACCCACACGGGGGCATGGTCAGACACCGAATCACGCACAGCGGTATGCTTACCCGGCAGCAAGTCTGGAAACTGAAGGATACCGCTATCGGTGATTGGCGCTTGATCACTATGCCAGATATTGTCATAGAGATTGCTCCACACGCCGTCCGTTGTGCCGAGCGTCGTTGCGCCTTGAGTGATCGCAGGCGTTACACCCAAGTTGCGCAGCTCTGCCCAACCTTCGTGAGAAGGTCGCAAATTAAAATCGCCCATCAATAACCGTGGTGTACCGGGATAAACCTCTTCCAGCCACTGCCAATAATCAGCCAAAGCTTCAACCTCGGGCAGCCGATCGCTCACGCCGTCCCCGTACACAACATGCACGGTTGCTGCCGTAAACTGCTGGCCGCTCTCCAAGGCTGTAAACTTTGCCGAATACGGCTCCCTAGCAAACACGTCGCTGCTGTCGAGAAACACAACAGCGCCTGAGTCGTACTTTATCTCGCTCTCCCGCCAAAGAAAGCCATAGTGTTCTCTGTAGGTGCTGCGGCCTAGGTCGTCGCTGGCCATTGAGGACCAGGGTTCGCCGCTGGCTAATTCTACGGCTTCCTCAAGCTGCGCAAGCGCTGTGGTATCCATCAGTTCCTGTACTGCCAAGAAATCAAAGTGCTGGGCAACATGGGCAACCTCTGTTATTGCCTTTTCGTTGTTCCAACCCAAATGTTTAATGTTCCAGCTACCGATGATTGCATCAGCAGATGCAATTGCAGGCAATAATGCAGCGGCAGCAATTAGTGCAGCGGGTATAAACCTCATACTTATCCTTGAATTTTCTTTTTGCCTAGCTTCGACGCTAATCAAACTCTCACTGCAAGTTCGGAAGGTTCAGCTTGTTCGGATCGGCACAATGCTTCCGGCTCACGCACTCGTTCAGCGTTGGAACGCAGGGTGACGGTTTCTTCGGTGAGTTAGATCAAACATTAGAGGTCTTCTTGCGGATCAAAGGTATGCTCTTGGTAGTAGTGCGTTACCTTATACATTTTGGCGTTCCCATCACAGTGTCGACTTCTACATCCACCACATAAACGAGTTCATGCCAAGGTTTCTCAAACTCTTCACCAACATGCAGCATCTCGTCCGTGAAAAGTTATGCCTATAAAGGGTTGTCAGGTTACGTTAACGAACACAAAGTTACTTTTGTATAGGTACTTAATTTTTCCAAGTGTTAAGCGTAAATAAACACGCAAGCATCTTTGGAGATGGTCTCTTTGGTCGTTTCCAGCCTTTTGAGATATCGCTTCATACACTCATTGGAGGGAGACTAGCTCTCAATTAAATTGAAAGCTAACCCCTCCACAACTCAACCTAGCCTGGATTTCTCACGGGGTATAAAAGAAAGCGGCTGAAAGTGTTAACGTTTCAGGGCCTTACACCAAAAACCAACACCAACAACCGCTTCCAAAATGGTACCTGAAAAACTGACCTTCTCGCCACTTTCACGCCGGCAAATTGAAGCCGATTTCTCTGGGGGCCACATCACCTCCGATGCTAGATTGCTCCTGCTACGGGAAGTCGATAAGCAACATCGCCTGACGC
>TARA_R110001583_G_scaffold178083_2_pt1 | contig 24778 bp, 22 predicted proteins | sample TARA_R110001583 | Tara Oceans TARA_R110001583 (sample SAMEA4398432) | marine metagenome | biome: Polar Biome; feature: [MES] marine water layer (ENVO:01000295) within the mesopelagic zone...; material: water (ENVO:00002006), including particulate matter (ENVO:01000060) such... | reverse complement strand
GCAATAGTACCGTGGGTTCGAATCCCACCCTCTCCGCCATTTCCCGACACGCACTTATGACTATTAGAAACTGTCAATAGTTAGAACTGCACTAAAGCGACAGTTCTGCCACATACAGCGTTGATCTTATACCTGACCTCCAACACAATAGCTTCGCCCTTTTGCATTATCGCTATTGCGCCGGACGACCATGCAACTTCTTTCTGGAAGACCAACGATCATAAACCTTCATCAAATATATCCACGTTCCATATAAAACGGATAATTAGCTTTGTATGAAAAGGCAGATTAATTGAGAGTCGGTGCAATCAAAAAATTTACATTCAAAACTAACGTTTCAGTCAATTTACCTACCCGCCGAGCATTAGTTAAAAACTATTGCAAATCGACAATCTAGCTGGCAAAAAGTAGGCTTATAAGGAGAGTAATCTGAGGTACTCACCGCAGACTATGTTGACGTCATATTTTTTAATATGAGCATCAACCTGCTCAATATCCATCCTACGATAGTGCTCACTTAAAATTGCCTCTGCCAAGCTACCAAGGTCATTAATTGGGACAATCCTCCCCAACCGCCCGTTATCAACAATTTCTCTCGGCTCGCTACCACAATCCGTCACAACAACGTTGGTACCACAGGCTAAAGCCTCGACCGTCGCCAATGAAAAGCCCTCCGAGACAGATGAAAGCACGAAAAGATCGGCTTTGGCCATCAGAGCATAGGGATTTTCGACATAGCCCAGTAACGAGCACACATGAGACAAATTATTTTCACTTATGGTAGCTTGCAAGTTTTGACATTCCGGACCGTCGCCGATAATTAGCAACCGCAAAGATATATCTTGCTTAGCTGCAAGAGCGAAAGCCTTGATTAGGTTCTCATACCCCTTCTCTTTCGACAGACGACCAACAGCAACCACAAGCTTCAATGCATTATTTTCCACCCAAGGATGCAACGCACGATGGGTGGAAAGCTCCTTGACGCGACTCAGATCCACGGGATTAGGAACAACCACCAATTTACCGTCAGGCACACCTAGGCAATACGACAATTCATCTCTTATTGCTTCCGACACTGCAATAATCGTATCAGCTTGACGATAAAGTAACTTAGCGGCGAACAGAACAATACTGTCTCTCTTTGCACGCCCTCTGCCAAGAAGAGCGACTTCCTGCACAAGCATTTTGCCTTTATAACGGCTCAAAATACGCAAACCGATTAGAGCAATCACATTAGTATGCGTCATCGTTGACAGCACTACGTCAGGAGCCAAAAGCTTTATTATTTTACGTATTTTAAAGAATGAAAACGCCAACCGAGGTGCCCCCAGATCGTGAACACGGGCATAACCAACAAGCTCGTTAGCGAGGACACCAGGGCATTGAACACAAACGACATGCACCTCGATCCCAACAAGGGAAAGAGCCTTTGCAATATCAACAAAGACTCTTTCTGCCCCCCCCCCATTTAAAGAGGGGGTCAGTAGGACACATGACTTCATCTATCGTCGTTTCGATTGACTATTGTAGGCACGATTGAACCACCCCAAAACATGGGTTGATAGCGGCGATGTTAAAACTAATAGAACATGGATCCAAGAACGCTTTTGTGACACTCGAAAGGTTGAGGGCCAAATTGGTCGCAGTAAAAACGATCGCATTAGATAACCTTTAGCAGGAATATCTTTATTGAAAACACCCAAAATCGATGCCGCATAAAATGCAGAACTCAATGCTTGACGACGCAGTTGATATAACTCTTCAGGTAGACTGGGATTGTTAAAAAATTTCTTGAACAAATTAACTTTATTTGCAGCCATTTCTGGATCCCTGTACGCGTAACTTGCTGATTCTGGATGCATTCTCCAAGTAGCAAGCACCTCTGGAATCCTCTTCATTTTTCCCTGAAGGCTTAGCCTGAGCCATAAATCGAAATCCCCACTGTACTTGAACTCGGAACGTCTTGCCGGTTCGCCCCTTAGCGCAGATTTTCGAAACAAGGTCCCGGGCCCTGGGATACAGAAACATTGCTCAAGCATATCACTCAGACTGAAATCAGCTACTCGAACTGTTGAAACAATATCCCCGTGAGCATCTATCTTTTCCCAATCCGGATAAACTCCAACGAGCTCTGGGTCGGAAGATAACTCAACAATTGCACGAGAAACTAAAGTTGGCTTAACAGGATCATCGGCATTGACAACCCCCACAACCGACCCCAACGCTAACCTGACACCGTAGTTAACGGCTGACTGTTCTCCACTATTTTTCTGCCTTACAATTTCGACCCTATCTTGGTACTTTTCCAATATAGATGGGGTACTATCAATCGAGCCATCATCAATAATAATATACTCAATGTCTTGATAGTCTTGGGCAAGAACGCTCTCAATAGTTTCCTCAATATACTTCTCACAATTGTATACCGGGGTCACGATTGAAACTAACATCAAGGTATTTCCTCAGAAGGTAAGTGGTTCTTATTTGGACAGTGATCCATGATATCCTAATGCAATTCGAGCAACTGTATCGCTTACATTCTGTACTCGATACTCCACCGGCGGGGTCCATGTTGGAGATATTTTTGTTGCGACAGAAAAAGCAAGATCGATAGACTCCTTGAGAGAACTACTTAGAATATTACTGCCACATTCAATTGTTTCAGGCCGCTCGGTAACATCCCTTAAAGTCACATTTGGCACATTATAAATAGAACACTCCTCTTGGACTGTACCGCTGTCACTTAACACACAGAAAGCATTTTTCTCTAATTTCACAAAGTCGAACAAGCCAAAGGCATCGCAGAAAACAACTTCTTTTCCCGAAATATCTATTTGACAACTTTCCAAACGAGCACGTGTCCTCGGGTGGGTGCTTACCAAAACAGGCATGTCTTGCTCTCGGGCTAGACTTTGAAAAGATTTTACAAAGGCTTCTAACCTCTCAGGAACGTCGACGTTCTCGGCTCTGTGCAGAGTGACGAGTATGTATCTTTTCTTAGAAACCCCCAAAGTTTCCAATATACTCGAGCTATCTATTTGATCATTATAATACTCTAGCACCTCAAATATCGGGTTCCCTGTCACAAACACTCGATTAGGTGCTATCCCCTCACGTTCAAGATTGCGTCGGCTACCTTCAGTATAAGGCATTAAAACATCGCTGGAATGATCAATAATACGCCGATTGACCTCTTCAGGCACTCGATCATCGTAGCATCTGTTACCCGCCTCCATATGAAACACGGGTATGCCCATCCTCTTTGCTATGATCGAACACAATCCAGAATTGGTGTCCCCCAATATCAACACCCGGTCGGGACGAAACGCCCGAAGCTTCTCCTCACAACCTACTAGGATACTGGCAATTTGGCCAGCTGGAGTGCTAGACTTTGTGTTTAGGATAGTGTCAGGCAGACGAACTGCCAACTCTCTGAAAAACACTTCGCTGAGCTTGGGGTCATAGTTTTGGCCTGTGTGAAGCACTTGATGTTCACACAGACCGTCAAGCTTCTCAATTACTCTACTTAAACGGATTATCTCAGGTCGAGTTCCAAGAACGGTTAGGACTTTCATCGCAAAAGCTCACCCTCGATTCGAAGCCCATCTTCGATCAAAAGCTTTCTATCTTTAAGTAATTTCAAGATTTGTTCACGGCTCATACAATCATCTTCGGAGCTGTACTCCGCCCCGGAAAGCGGACGATCATCCTTGACTTCATTGGAGAGAATTTCGGGCAAAATCGGCTTAATAACGTAGTGGTTTCCACGTTCCACAGAACGGTTCATCTCCTCGTCAGAGATCAAAATCTCGTGGAGTTTTTCTCCAGGGCGCACGCCGGTGACTTTCAGCTGAATGTCCCTGTCACCAATCAGTGTTAGCGCCAAATCCTGAATATTTGCCGAGGGAACGCGCGGAATATATGTCTCGCCCCGACGCGCACCACGAATAGCAGCAAAAATCAGGTCAACAGCATCATCCAAACTCAGCAAAAATCGTGTCATATCCGGACTAGTTATAGTCAACGGGCCCCCATAATTAATTTGCTCATGGAACAACGGGATCACAGAGCCACGAGAAGCCAAAACGTTGCCATATCGCACGACAATAAACCTGGTTTGCTCGCAATCAATATTAGCTCTAACAAAAACCCTTTCCTGTAGAGCTTTCGTCATCCCCATCACATTAACAGGTTTGGCGGCTTTATCCGTAGAAATTCCCACTACCGTTTCGACAGGAAGTTTGAAATCGCGGATCGCTCTAACAATGTTCTCCGCTCCAGCAACGTTTGTTTTCACAGCCTCGTATGGAAAATATTCACAAGCTGGTACTTGCTTCAAAGCAGCTGCGTTGAACACTACATCAGCGTCTTGTAATACCGCACAGACATCGGAAAAGTTTCGCACATCCCCAATGTGGAATGACAATAATTGCTTAAAATTATTGTAAATAACATCATCAGTAACCATTTTGCGGTGCGAATAATCAAGTCGAAGCTCATGTTGTTTAGCTTCGTCCCTTGAAAACACCACTATTTTTCGCGGCTGGCCCATTTCACCGGACAAGATTCGCCTTAGCAGCACCTTACCTAAAGAACCTGTACCACCTGTTATGACAACCTTCTTACCCGATAGCATTATTTGACACCCTTTTCTTGACTGACCAATTCGCAATATGGCGTTTTGTCCGATAGTAACTGATCCGTCATTTTGTCCCATGTTGGCATACTGCCGCCAAGAACCTTCCAAAACTCGGTACTGTCTAAACTACGGTCACACCGAAAGTCGACATCTTTATTGATCTGAATATTCAGGTTCATTTTCCGGTCTAGCATGGTTAACAAATCAAACTTGCTAATAGGCTCTGACGAGACGTGCCAAAGACCGGAAAGGGACGGTTGCTCAACAAGAATCCTACCAACAACATGGGATAGCTCTTGCGTTGTTAAACCACTGTAAACTGCATTAGAGAACCCCGTCACAGTTCCCCCGCTGTTGCCAAGAAACCAATCGATTAGACTTGTATGGCGACTCAGCTCCCTCCCGACAATCGACGTACGTAACGTCAGACATTGGGAGCCATATACTTCGCCCAACAACTTTGATCTCCCGTATATATCTAATGGATCCGGGTTATCTTTCTCTTTGTAGCCTCCAACGGCACCTGAGAAAACACAGTCTGTACTAAAATGGACCAGACGAGTACCCGTTTTCGCACATAACTCCGCCAGCTTATGGGGCAACAATGCATTAATCGAAATCGAAATTATCGGTGCCTTTGCCTCCTTCAACTGCTTGACAACACCAATAGCGTTGAGAATGACGTCAGGCTGAAACTCTTCAACTACGTTTTTTATCGTAGAAAATTTTTCCGCATCTACGCCGCCATACAACAGAATGTTAGATAGAACCGGCATTTTAAGATAGTCCCCTGTCGGCCGCCTAACCGTGCCTGCGACAGTAAACCGTTCACTGAGAACTTGAAGCAGCTTATGCCCTAACATTCCAGCTGCACCGAGAACAAGAACCCTCACTTCCCACCCCTTTTTTTAAGAAAACTGGCACTAAACAGAGCCCTGTTTAGGGATAATTTTACTCACATGTTTTAAACCAAAATGCAGACGGCTCTGAACTTGGATATTTCCGGCGCATATCTTTAATCTCGGGGAAGGTTTCCAACATCAACTCGGGACAACTGCACATCATGTAGTTTCCAGGCCACGTAATATTAATCTTGCTGTTGTTGATTAGGAATGCTTGCAAGAAATACTGCTCGTTCCAATAAAGCCCCCCTGTGAAATACACTTCAGGATATCGTTTGGGCAACGAAATATCGTGAACATGCACATGAATACCTGACTTCAGTCGCGGCAAAATTTCCAGGTACTCGTACTGGACGTCACTCCCCTCACGTAATACATGAGTAGAGTCAATAAACAAAATGTCGCCATTCTCAAGAGAAGAGAAAAAATCAAGCGGAACATTTTGAACCAGTTTTTTAATTAAAGTGACATTATTTTCGCTAACGACATTAAGAAAATCCTGAGAAGGATACGGCTCGATACAAATCAGTTCGACCTCGTGCCCCTCATCTCGCAATAACTGACATGCACTTAGAGCGACTTCTGTCGACTTCCCACTACCAATTTCGATGATCTTTTTCGGGCGTTTCTGCAAGATCATAGCAAAGTAAATGTGGGCATCAACGGCCATGTAACGGCCATTAACCAAATAGAATCCGCCATTGGCTTCTTTCTCCGAAATTGCTGGAAGCCGCGCTCGAAATAATTCTAGTGCTTGGGGAAGATCCTCTCGAATATAGGATTTAATACGCTCGGCATCGATTACCACTCCCGGTAAATCTCTTGCTTTTCCAAAGAAACCGTCTTCGACGAAATCACTGCGGGAGGGAATAGGGGAGTAGTAATGATCCCTCATCAAAATCAGATTATCGTCCCTAAAAACGACCGGCCCACCAACATTGTAAGCAGTTATTCTCTTAAGAAGATGAATCAAAACCGAAGCGAAAATCGAAATTCCCGTGCGTAGTGTAAAAGCGATCAAGTTCTTAGCTTTCCGGATCATAACTATTACGACCTACCCCTAAAAATATTATAGATATCCATATTTAATCGGGGGGTTACACGCTGCAACAATACCTCCCGATAACTAAATCATTCATCCTGTGCCATTCTACGTACATATGCGGTATCATAAAATGAGTTAGCAACCTTGCGAACATACCCATCACTGGCCCTCTGACAAAGAGTTTCCCAGTTCAACTTGAATGCCTCTTGAGCTAAGTGGTCATCAGTCATAGCCCGAACAATACTGACTGCTGTTCCCTCTACATCGTCTGGCCTTGCTATAAAACCGGAAATGCCGTCCTCAATCCATTCATTCGCACACGCCGTACACGTCTGTATAGGTACTGCGCCATACGCCATCGCCTCCAACATAGAAGTACTAATACCGTCCGATATGGACACTCCCAAGTAAGCTCTCGCTCGAGAAAATAAATCAGTTATGGTGTCGTGTGAAACCGGCTTATGAATAGGCATAAACTCGAACTCTATTCCCGTCCGATTTTGAACGAGCTCCCCTGCTATAACAATTTCGGGGGATGCTGAATAAACGACTACCTTTATCCCTTTTGGAAGACGAGGTGCTGCAGCCTCAATCATTTTCAGCGCATCCAGAGCCCTACCAAATAGCCCTTGATGACCCTTGACCAAGAAAATGTTTCTTCCGACAATAGGATTTTTTTGTCTCTTTTGACGCACTTTCTCCAAATCAAATCCGCCTGCATTCGGAATAACCGGCAATGGGGAGGCCGTCATTTCAAGCTCTTTTGCCAAACAATAGTCACGTCGACATTCGGCTGAATAATAGTCAGCGGTTTGGAGAATCGTAGAAATCTTGTCTCTATGCGCTTTCAATTGAGAAAACAACTGAATATCGCTGCCCCAATTAGTGGCGATCCAAACGGGGAACTGATCTTTCAGAACTCTTTGAACATCAAGACAAAGATATGCGCCAGACTGGAATTCCAAGGAATGGATAATATCGGGTTTCAAAGCCTTTATCGTTCTCAGCAACCATTTTTGACGCCACCCCTGCTTAGCAAAACGATCGTAGATTCCCTGCATCAGGGCCCCTGAACCATTTCGGGAAAACGGAAACATCTTAACAAAGCCTCTCTTTGGAGGCTTGCGGAGCAATACAGGACTGTAAGTCGAAAATATCCCTTGTCCTTGACTATGCAGAGGAGCTGTTGTCGAGGGAAAGAGAATAATCTCACAGTCCCGGCCCTCGAACTGGGACACCCAACGCATTGTGTGAATGCTATTTGGCATTGCGACCAAAAGAATACGCATCACTGTTCGTCCAACCTCAAAGCATTAGACAATTCAAATGCAGATTTTTCCAAAGCGAATTGCAAACTAATGCTATACGCATTTTTTATTATATCATTCATTTCACCATCTTCACTTAGCACACTCAATAGAACAGATGATATCCTTGAAGGTTCTTCAGAATCAACGACATAAGCAGCGTTATTATCAGTTAAAAATTTGCATAGAAAGCTATCTTTGGGAACGTGAGCGAGTATAGGAGTACCACTTGCAAGCAACTCTCCAGTTTTCCCTGGCGCCGCCGACCTTACAATTTCCGTCAAAGACTTCGAAAATGACAAAGGAAGGTATAGCAAATCTGCGTCTTTTTGCGCTTGTATAGCCTGCTCCTGAGAGACAAAGCCGTGCCAAATAACGTTACCGTGACTGGCGATCCGGGGCGCGACGTTAGGTGGTTGAGGAGAATAAATGTGCAGTTCGATATCGACAGCTGCAATCTCCCCCCCCTCGAGAAGTCGTTCGAAACAGTCGATCTGAACATCGTAAACAGACCCTGTATAAACGATACGCAAAGGTGAGCCTGGCGCCGGCAATTTCCGCAATGCGGGAGAAACTGGTGTAAAAGAGATTGGATTACGTATAATTACTGGCTTAATGCCATGGCGCTGAAAATAGTCTTCAACCAATACTTCATTGGGGCAAAAAACGCCCGAAGCATAAGGCATCAAACGCTTCTCCCATTTTAGTGCAAATTGGCGCTGCCAAAGTAAACGCCATTGAAGCACATAGTCATCGAAAATATACGGGAAAAAGCGAATACCGGTTTGTTGCGCAGCAAGAAAAGCGGCAGGTATATCAGTAAGGCTAGCAGTGCAGGGCACGAGAACATCGATGTGGTGGGTCCGAATGCCTTCCACAAGAATATCCTTACGTCGAATAACTTCTTTTTCCAGTACCGCATCAGAACCAGAACGGAAAAACCTTGCGAACATTTCTTCAAACCGATTCCGTCGGATTGGTGCAGCAAGGCTAATAAAAACTCCACTCAAATCGACCCGAATGTCCGCTTGACCTGAAAATAGCGCGTCAGAGAAAAAACAGTATTTACGAAAGCTTGCAGCTTCCAAAAGTTGTTTGAGAACGTTCCCTTGCCCGCTACGAGTATTAGGAAGTGCTGCGCTCACTATCCCTACAGTAAGCTGGTCATTGGAGAACATATTCATATCCTATTCTTGCTTTTGAACTTGCCTCAGCTCACATGACTTCACACTATAAATCTCTGGAAAAAATTATCTCTCTCAATTCTCCCCTCGAGACAAGTTTTTAACCTCCCGGTAAAATTTAATGACCCGCGTTCGAATTTTTTTTCGGTCAGCAAGCTCTCGGACACGCTCGACGTTGACCTTCGCAGCGTTGTCTACCAAAACATCATCATTCATTGCCTGCACCAGCGCTTCTGCGATCTCTTCCGGATATAGGTTCCGAGCAAAAAGAACATTTTTCCTATCCTCGACAACCGGAAGAGTTGTTTCAAGTGGCGAGATGATAGGAAATGCCCCCAAAGCCATCGCTTCCATCATGACATTTGGAACCCCATCCGTCAGAGAAGGAGCGAGCATTACTCGAGCCGCTGCGACAAGATCAAGTGTATCTTTCTGAGTTAAATGCCCATAGATATTACACGCGGCCTTGATATGCTCCGGCAACATTTTATCGAAATAAATCCGAAGTTCATCTTGCACCATCCATAAACAATCGACCTCACATGGCTGAATTCTGTCCCATGCTATAATTAAAGCCTCTAGCACTGGCAGACCTTTGGATGAAATAACCTCATAAGTCTTTGGCCACACAATACGTCGGTGGCGCTGAGATGGTAGTTTTGACCAACGGCTACGCAATTCATCTACATCCAGCCCGCCCGGACCGGAAACCACACCAACTCCGGGAAATTCCGCCTTTGATCTATCCAAACCATTTGCAAAAGCAAATGTGTAGTTTTGCTCATTGTCACATATAAAGTGATCACACTCATCAAATACGGCTCGAATTTTTTTCAGTTTTTCGGGAAGATGACGATACAAATCGAGGTCAGGACCTCCCCGCGCCTGAGCGACCCAACGACCTATTTGTCCCAGAGCGTAATTTGACCGAACACGTTGATAGAAATATGCCGAAGCCTCAAACCCCAACGTATGGATAATATCAGGCTTCCATCCTCGAACGATTTTTGCCAACCACCGCTCATTCCATTTTTCAACGAGCCTGGCTGGCAACAATGACCGACGCCCAAGCTTTGTCATAAAAGAAAATGTCGGAAATTTAAAAACCGACCTTTTTATCCCGAAGGCCCATTTTGCACAGTATGTCAAATGTGGATGCGCTTCTGGTAAATCAGCATTACCAATATGAAAGCAACGTATATCGAATTCATCCGTATTCAAAAGAGATACCCAAGCCCTAGAATGAGAGCTATGGATTTCACCTATGAATAAAATCTTGATCTTAGTCATTTTCTCGCAACCTAGAGCCATATAGATGAATTATTTACGTAAGTCTGGAGCATCTAGAACCTGCTGACACCATAACTCGACAATTATAAGCATCCATACATGGGTCCAGGGTGCTTTCCCTTTCCTGTACATTTGGACAAGGCTTGATATTGCAGATGGATCAAATAATCCTCTATGTGTAATTGTCTCTGTAGACAGCACTTCTAACATAATCTCGCTTAAATCGCCTTTTAACCATCGATCAATAGGCAACCCAAAACCGCGCTTTGGCCGATTGTCAAACCCAGTGGGCAGCATGTCGCGACCAATGTCCAAAAGCACTCGCTTCATACCAGTCGCCCGGTAGCTACCAGCTAGCGCGTTTTCGTCCAAACTTGGCCTGATTTTAAGATTTGGAGACAATGAAAGAGCAGTGTCGGCGACAACCGTATCCAAAAAAGGAACCCTGACTTCCAACGAATGGTACATTGAAACAGCGTCGATATCTCGCATTAGCTGATTTTGAGTATAACCACGTAGGCAAAGCGCAGTAACGCGCTCAAGAGGTTCCCCATCAACTATCTCATCAACATTTTCAAGAAGATCTGCATGAAAACTTATGCTCTTTCCGACACCACTAAGGCTTGGGCGCAGCAACCGTTCTGATTGTTCTCTGCTAAAAATACGATGCTGCTTAGAGTATTTTCCATTGAAATCACAATGCCGCAATCTGTCAAAAAGTTGATCGAAACGTCGGCTTTTGACATGCATTCGCCTTGAATATTTGGCTATTGCACCAATAATAGGGAGATTTCGAGTATCCTGCATAGCAGAAAACCAAGGATATCCAGCAAAAAGCTCATCACCACCTGTTCCGGAAATTGCCACCTTGACGTTCTGCGCAGCTGCTTTGGATACAAAAAAACTATTTACCCCATCCACAGACGGCTGATCCAATGCTTTGCCGATTTCCCCCATAGAGGCCAGCATGTCTTCTCCTGTAACCTCCAATCTATGGTGATCCGTCCCCAAGTACCGAGCGACAAGATCAGCATCATTGGTTTCGTCAAGAAAAGAATCGTCTGCACCAAACCCCACTGAGTAGGTTTTCAGGTTTCCCGAGCTATGTTGGGACATCAACGCAACAAGAAGCGCACTATCAATGCCGCCACTTAAGAATGCTCCAACCGGCACATCGGCAATCATTTGATGCCGAACAGAATCCTCCAAAGCTTCTTTTACAGCCGCAGTTGCTTCAGCATGGCTCGCATTACGTAAACCGGCTACCCTATCGCGGGCCAAGCTCCAGTAACGCTGAACTCTCACTCCCCGTGCGTCAACAATCATCCGATGAGCCGGAGGCAGGGCTTTAACTCCCGCTAGCATTGTACGGGGCTGGTAAACAGACCCCACCATCAACAGTTCGCGTACGGCAATAGGATCAATCTCACGCGCCACCAATCCACTTGCTAGTAGCGCCTTCAATTCAGATGCAAAAAGGAATTGGGAGTTCCTTTCTGTATAAAGCAAAGGCTTTACGCCAAACTGATCTCTAGCGAGAACCATACGTTGGTGACCAGCCCCTGCCCGACGGTCATAGATCGCAACTGCAAAGATACCACGCAGATGGTCAACAAAATCGTCTTTGTACTTGAGATAAAGTGCAAGAACCACTTCAGTGTCGCTTTGTGACTTAAAACTGAAGCCAGAATCCTTAAGCCGCTCGCGGAGCTCTATATAATTATAGATTTCTCCGTTAAACGTAATAATCACGTCTCCATCTGCAGCAACCATAGGCTGATGAGCTGCATCGGACAGATCGATTATGGATAGGCGAGTATGCCCCAAAGACACCTTTGTGTCTTCCCAATAGCCGTAATCATCGGGGCCTCGATTATTCAAAGCCTCTGTCATTGCCTTGACAGCAACGAGATCAGGATGCCCAAACAGTCCGGCTATTCCGCACATAAAAACACTTTTGAAAAAAGGTTAACCTTGAGTCTGCAAACTCTACTGAACTTAATTGCGAAAAGCTCCATAAAGAGTGTGACCTCTAATAGGCAAGCTCTTAACCCGCAGAGCCTGTAGTACTGAAATCAGAGTGCGAGTTACCTTTATACGATTAATAAATCCACCAACGGCCGACGGTAAAAGATCTTTCGTCAACATGACAGGCAGGTAACTGTCCCACAAATAATTAGGAAGTGGTTCGCTTTTAATATCAATGACATCAAACTGACGCTGAGTAAAACAAGTCCGCAAGCTATCACCGTACCACCTCGTGACATGATGAGGAGGAAGCTCTGTTAAGGCATTTTCGAAATGACGTATAGGCCCTGAACAATCAGGAACAGACACGATAAATAATCCACCGGGACGCAGCAGTGATTTAAGCTTTTCCAACGTTTCAAATGGAGAACTCAAGTGTTCCAGAACCTGAAACATAGTTATCGCATCGAACGGGGCACCTGGTAAGTTTGCCGCATCGAATTCATGAATTAGCTGATAGCCTTTTTCTCTGGCCGCATTAGACCCTACCGGGTTAAAGTCAAAACCGTATGCATCGACATCTACATGCTCTTGCAAGCGCGAGAGAAACTCGCCAGAGCCACACCCAAAGTCGAGAACTCTTTTGCATCTGTAGCGTTCGATATCCTTGATAGCACGACGGAACTCCCATTTATCACCGACATAATACCCGCCCTCGGCACTTGTAATAGCTGAATAGAAACTGCCGTTCCCAGCAACAGCGGGTAAAAAGGGAGAAAAATCACAGTTAGAACAGGTGTGAAGTACAATTGGCGTATCAATAACATCGCTATAGGAAGACAAGACTTCCTCAGGAAAGGAAATACTCACCTCGTTTTCCCATCGGAGCAATACATCACGCAATTTAACGACTTGACCTGTAGGTTTTAAGTAACCTGCGCTACAATTCTGACAGACTTCCATGTATCAACTCTACTCATTACGCTCAGGCCCAAGTTTATTGAGCTCTAGCAGGAAGCAACGGTGAATGCGACACCGTGATGCCCAAATGAAAAAATTTCGCGCAAAGAAATATGAGGGTTCTCATCTAACCACTCTCTGCAAGCACGTTGCTCCCCATAATCAGGAAGATTACGGAAGACTCTCCAATCGTCGAACAGAATGATTGTGCCTACCGAAATTCTGGATGTTAAAAACTTCAAAATAGGGACAGTTGACTCGTAAAGATCACCGTCAATCCAAGCCGCCGCGATTTTCTCAATTTGTAGCTTCTTAGCCGTATTGTCATTTAAAGTTTCTTCGAACCAACCCTTCACAGATATAACGTTCGACATGTCTACGCCATTATTGCGCAGATTTTTCTCAAAATCCTCTTGAGAGCACGCAAACTCTCCATGATGAAAATTGCTACTATATCCACCTTCAGCGTCAAGTCCCTTAGGCTTGGGCAACCCTTCAAATGAATCGAAGGCTATAAAGCGCATATTAATTTCCTGAGGCCACCCTACATTGCAGGCGTGCGAGAATGTTTCTCCTTTGAAAACACCAAACTCGCAATAGTCGCCTTCAATTTGAGCACCAACTAAATAATGAGCCATCTCCTCGACCGCGAACCAACGATTATTTCGAATCCTTTTTTCTAAAAGCTCGATTCTGCTCTCAAGAGCTTTAATCTTATAATTAGGCGTAATCAGAGATCTCAGGGCTGATTTGACTGAAGGCGGAAGATATTTTTTTAAAGTTTTAAGCATCACTTTGTCCGCTAGATTAACAAAAGATTATTCAAACTAAGTATCGTTGTTTAGGACCCGAATATCATTGTCAAACTGACATTGGTAAACACCCGGATAAACAGGAACGGCACTTGGGGCATCAAATGCAGGATCAACAGAAAAATTAACAGAATGGGTAATACCATCAATATCGTCGACGTTACGCCGCCCAATCCAAACTCCAAGCGAGTAAGACCCAGGCTTCAAAAACACATTCTTTAGTTCAAATTCAACATCTGCGATATTGCCCTCCCTCAGGTTCAACTGGTTGCCTGCAAGTTCAGTATTTGCGTCAATTAACCGATAGCCTGCCGAATCATAAATGATAATAGCAACAATAGCGTTAGATATGCTTTCACACGCTTGAACCCGCAAACAAACACTCAAAGAATCTCCCGTTCTTAAAACACCGTGAGGATGTCCTTTTTCATTGAGAGGTGTTAAAGTTCCAGAAACAAAACGAGCCTTCCCGTTTCCATAACGCTTGAATTCTGAGAAATCGAAACAACCGAAACCACCTGCTCCCGTCGCCAAGTTTGCAAGATAGCCCTCGATCACTTCGTTAGTAGGCCCATCTTCGATTAAACGACCATAATCAAGCCTTATGGATCGGTCACAAAGAGTCAAAATTGCCCCCATATTATGACTCACAAAAATTACGGTCCGGCCCTCTCTGGACGTTTCGCTCATCTTGCCAATACATTTGTTCTGAAAATTGACATCTCCAACAGCAAGGACCTCATCAACAATCAATATCTCTGGGTCCAGATGCGCTGAAACAGCGAATGCCAAACGAACATACATGCCTGAAGAATAGCGCTTAACAGGCATGTCCAAAAAGTTCTCGACGCCCGAGAAGTCGACTATCGAGTCAAATTGGCTCCGAATATCTCTGCGACTCATTCCATGAATTACGCCTTTTAAAAATATGTTCTCCCGACCCGTAAGTTCTGGGTGAAACCCTGTATTCACCTCAAGCAAACTTGCGATCCGTCCTTTGAGACGAACCTCTCCAGAAGATGGCTCTGTTATGCGGCTAAGGATTTTTAACAGTGTTGACTTCCCAGCGCCATTGCCTCCGATAATGCCAATCCGCTCGCCAGATTTGATTTCCAAATCCAAATCACGGAGAGCCCAAAATTCTTCTGTGCTCTTGTTTTTCTCAGGAGAAAAAAGGCTGCCAACACCGTGTGAGATCTTTTCACGTAAAGTGCTATAGCTTGCTTGATTGACGTGTCCATGTTTTATCGCGTATTTTTTTCCTAAAGTTCTCGCGCTGATAACCGTCGTCATTTTACTGTCCTATCCTTAAACTCTTAAATGACATCTGCCATCAGACGCTCGGTACTCATAAAATACCTCACGCCAATAAATAAAGTTATGAAGCTAATCATGACACTTAACAAAAATCCGGGGACATACAGCGCGTAATCAAGCAGGCACCATCGAATTCCGTCCACAACGCCCGCTACAGGGTTGAGAAAATAAAAAATACGATAAGGCTCTGGTATTACGTCGCTCGTGTACACGACCGGTGAAGCAAACATCCCGATTTGCAATACAAAAGGAACCACATGCACAAAGTCGCGGTATTTTACGTTCAGAGCACTCATAAGTACTCCGAGACCGGTAGCTGTTAAAAAAAGAAGCAATACAAAAAAAGGCAAAAACACTGCATGTAAAGGAGGGACATGTCCCATATAAATCATAAGTCCACCAAGCAAGATCAAAGTAATAAAGAGGTCGACTCCCGTAACAAGAATACTGCTAAGCGGGACTAAAATCCTTGGGAAGTATACCTTTGAAATCAAAGCTGCATCACTTAGAAGAGAACTACTGCTTTCAGCAACAGCTGCTGAAAAATAGAACCACGGCACAAGCCCGCAAAAAACAAGTAACGGATAAGGTGTGCCACCTGGCGTAGGAATCTGAGCTATCCGACCAAAAATGAAAGAAAAGACAATCATCATGAGTAAAGGGCGTAGAACTGCCCATAAAACTCCAATAACGGCTTGTTTATAGCGAACCAAAATGTTGCGCCATACGAGGAACCATAATAATTCCCGGAATTGAAGAACATCCCTCCAATATTGCTTGTGGGCCTGCCCAGCTTTTAATACGACATCATAATCATCACGCATAGGTTATCTCATAATACAACAGAATTTCTAGATTTATTCTTGGTCAGTTCCCGTAATTTTGATATCGTCGCCGATAATCTTAAATTTAATAGAAGTTTCCCCACTAAATCCTCCCTTCGAATCACAAACTATTTCAAATTTTCAGTACATTTTTCAATTGTTTGGCGACATATAAGGTATCTTCTACTTTCATCTTGTTATGTAAAGGCAAAGCAATTGATCTTTGGTAAGACGATTTTGCGCCAGGTAAGCTGTTCTCGTCCAAATCATACTTATATTTATAGTAGTCGAGCATGTGCACAGCATGAGTTCCAGGTCTCGTTGCCACCCCCCTCTTTAAAAGCTTTTTCATCAGCTCATTTCGAGAAATTGGGGCAATATCTTCATCGATAGAAACAACAAATGATTGCCACGAGTGCCGTCCGTTCTCCGGTTCGGCAGGAAGGCTAATGCATGATATTTCTTTTAGCTGCTCGTGGTAAAACGAAGCAAGATGAGCGCGCTCATCTGTGAACATGTTGAGTTTGGACAACTGAACACTACCTATAGCTGCTTGGATATCTGTCATCCGGTAATTGAAGCCAACATTTTTGAAGTCAGGCATGACATGAGGCTCAGTCTCCGCACCATCGGCCGGATCTGCACCATGATTTCTGAGAACCCGTAACTTACTTGCAAGCAAAGTATCAGATGTCACAAGCATCCCGCCTTCACCGGTCGTAATGGACTTGCGAGGATGGAAAGAAAAAGCTGCAACATCTGACTGCGTTCCAGCAAGATGACCTTCCAGTGCGGCCCCCGCAGCGCATGCGCAATCTTCTACTAACCTCACACGAACAGGCAGAATTTTCTTGATCTCAGCAACGTTTGCACAAAGACCAAAAAGATGCACGACAACAACAGCTTTTGTATTGTCAGTTATTTTCTTACTTATTTCTGTTGCCGAAACATTATAAGTGTGTGGATCAACGTCAACAAATACGGGTTTAGCACCACAAAACTCGACCGCATTCGCAGTCGCAACCCAAGTAAAAGAAGGAACAATGACTTCATCACCTTCTTTAATATCCAAAGACAGCAGTGCAAGATGCAATGCGGCTGTACATGAAGAAACTGCAATCGCATGGTCAATACCGAGAAATGCGGCGAATTGACGCTCGAACTCAGCCACCTGAGGCCCCTGGGTTAACCAGCCGGACTTGATAACAGCCTCAACCGCTTGAAGCTCCCTTTCATCTGTTGCCGGGATAGAGAGATCGACTTTCTTAGACATGTTCCACCTAAACAGGAAACCAGATTACTAGTGTGTGCGATAAAAATCTGCGGTTCGCGAGATGCCTTTTTCGAGACCAACCTGAGCTTCGAAACCAAGCAATTCTTTTGCTTTAGTTGTATTGGGAATTCGAAGTTCGATATCAACATAGTCTTTTCGAATGAAGCGTATCTCTGACTTGGAATTGAGAACGCGCACAACGGTATTCGCAAGTCCAAAAATGGTTTCAACACTACGTTGGTTTCCAATATTGAAAGATTCACCTATTGCTTTCGGATGAGAAAGAGCAAGCAGCGTTCCTTCAACCATATCGTCGACGAAGCACCAAGCCCGAATTTGAGTACCGTCTCCGTGAATTTCTAATGGTTCGCCTGCGATAGCGCGCTTAACAAATGCTCGCAATGCCCCCTCGCCAACCTGGCCCGGGCCATAGACATTGAATGGCCTAACAACGGAGGTTGCCAAATTTCGTTCATGATAATACGCGATTGCAAGATGCTCCTCAGCAAGCTTACTCACCGCGTAAGTCCAACGGGCTTCGCCGACGGCACCAATGACAGTTTTGTCAGTTTCTGACGAAGAAAACGCGTGCGAACCGAATACTTCACTTGTGGAAAAACAAACCACTCTCTGACAAGTTGGTGTCTGGGAAGCAGCCTCAAGCACATTTGCAGAACCAACCATGTTCACTTGCATCGTTAAGGTTGGCTTTTTAATAACCGTATCAATACCTGCCACGCCAGCACAATGACATATTAACTCCGCACCCTTCATCGCTTCCTTCAAGGACTGATAGTCCAGAACACTTCCCCTAATCACCGTCAGGTTCTTGTGACTAGAGTAAGGCTGCTTCGAGAGGGCATCTCTCGTCATATTGTCAAAAACGGTTATTTCGTTATCTTCAATCAGGCGTCCGATCAAGGTGGACCCAATAAACCCTGCCCCACCAGTAATAAATATCTTTTTATTCGCAATTTTGGTTGCCATTTGATTTACACTATACCCAACTTGTTTCGGATCCACTTAAGTCTTATTTCCACAGTCCTGGCTCCACTTCCTCGCACGTCTGCTTCACAGAAGGAGCATCTTTGGTTGGATATAAACGATATAGCTTGTAGTTTCCAACTCCAAAATCTTCTTCAGTCACCGTCAACCAGTCCGGCGAAATATCGACGTCTAGTGGTGCACTAAAAAACGGCTCGTGAGTTACTGTATAAATGACCATGAACTTCGCCCCTAGTTTATACATGCTCTCCCACATCCGCTCGGTGCTGTTTATTTTATACACGCGCTTCATATCATCGACACTAACCAAGCATTGAATCAAGTCCGCACGCAGAGGAAAGCGAGAGTACATCGCATTGAATACTCTAGTTCCAGGAGGCGCTTCATCGGATATAGTTTTTGGCATTGACCAGACAGGATCCGTCCAAGTTTTATCAGCGGACTGCAGCAAATTTGCGTAACTCGGTTTAACAGCCGGGAGCAATCGAACTGCTGTAAAAACGAGGCTCAATATAATAGCACCACCAATCACATAGCGCGCACCGCCAAACTCTTTTCGTACCAAAGCACGTTCGACGCAAGATGCAATGGCCGGGAAAAGAACCAAGAAGGCGGGAAGAATATAGCGAGGCGCCAAAATGGATGGTCTTGCAGCAACCCATAATACAACCGCAAGAATTCCCAAACAAAACAGCACGATAGAAAATCCTGACAAATTTTCGCGTCGCGCGATAAAGTATAAAAAAACTGGCGCTAGAGCCAACAACAACACTGATATATTCCCATGCTGCATGGGATACTTACCAAACACTACTGCCAACGGATAAGTGCTTACAATCCAACTGGTAATTTCATCAGAATACCATACCTGATCTATTAGATTGTAATTTGGCGCGGAGAAGAAGTAGAGCGGGGCAAATGGCTCTCCAAAAACCATTGTGTTTTTCAAAACCAACGGCAATAACCCCAACGCCCCCCCACAAAATAAAATCATACATTGAGACAAGCTTAAACGAATAAGCCGCGCAAAACTAAGATTGCCGCGAAGCCGTTTAGTAGCTCCCCACAAGACGACACCCAACATTATTGGTGGAACGATCACAAAGAAAGATAGTTTGGCACCTATCGCCAAACCGCCAAGCATTCCAGAAACAAAAACATTAGACTTTTGATAATTGGGACTACCAATCACTAAAACGAAGATGGCGCCCATGGCCCAAGAAGCTGCAAAAAGGTCTGTTTTTCCATCGTATGCAATATTACTAATTGCGGTAGAGGTCAAAATCAGTGAAATCAAGATTAAACCACCGACCCGCTTCACACCGACACTGCGCCCCAATTCCCAAGTCACTCCAATCAGAGCAACCAATGTAAACCAAACAATCATGCGTGCTGCGAAATGTCCGGTTTCACCAGGACTTAGCGCCATCATTGCGGCATAGGACATCTCAGCCCCCAAGCCGATATGCGCAAAGTACTCATAGCCCGGCAACAATGTAAATGAGCCGGTTGCAGCAACTAATTTGGGCTGAGCCATATAAAACGCTAGTGCATCAATTCCTTCCGGATAAAACGCAAGGATCGCAAGCAGCGCCAAAATTAGAACTACAGGCATCGCTAACAATGCCTCGATCCAACTCAGCCTTGTTGTCATCACAACCGAAAACAGGCTCCGACAGTCGCTCAAGAATTGGCGACAGTCGGCCCAAAAAACTCCAAGCCCCGCGGCCATGAGAAAAGTCAAAATAATAGTAAATCTATTGAACTCGGAAAAGACGGAAAGACTTTGCCAAACAACACCGTACAGTGACTGCCCCAGAACAAAGCTTAAACAAACAGCACCGACATATCCAAAACCCTCAACACCATCACTACGGGAGAGTAAAAACTTTGAAGTTACCGCCCCTAAAACCAGACAAAAACTCACATATACTAAAACAAGTAATAGTGAAGAAAAAACCAGCCCCCCTGCACTCACAATTTCATCCCCCGCGAGTAAAGCATCTAGAATATGTAATCCTGATAATAGACTGGCTTAAGAAATTCATTAAGCTCTGACAACGAAGGAATAACACTCGAGGCTTGTGCATACCCAGGACCTGGCTGGATCACCCAATACGCAAAAATCATAAGAACAATCCATAAAGACAACATAAAATTCAGGATAAATGACTTGCTAATCAATTCACTTACTTTCAGTTATAATCAGTTCGACGTACAAAAATATTTTTATTCAACAGAACCATAAAAGCTCCAACGGTTGACGTTGTCAGCAGTATGATCATATGCCAACCAATAGCAAAACCAAGGACATTTTCTCCAGTTCTCCCAAGAAGCTCTAATCCAGTTACGACAGCCAACTCGAACGCTCCCAACTGACCCGGCAGAGCTGGAATCAACGAAGCAAAGACTGAGAACATCATGACTAGAAGAACTTGGGCAGGGCTCAGTGATAAGTTAAACGACTCAGCCATCAAGTAAGCAACACCGAACTCAGCTACCCATAGAAGCATAGTAAACAAGACAAATCGCAATACCGACGATATCTTCATCATCGGGCGAACCCCTTGCGCAAAACCCGCCACTTGAAATAAAACCCAACTACTCACTTTAGGGAAAAGCGTAAGGCAATAGGTCTCTAGCCGTACGACTATAGGAAATTTAAAATAAGTCAGCACAAAAAGCGCAAGCAGCCCGCATGCTGCAAAAAAACCTATAATCAAGGCACCATTTTGCAACCATCGGGGAACATCAAGCAGCAAAGAAGCCCCCCCTAGCAGCATACAAGCGATAAATAAATCACTCGCCCTCTCAACCAAAACGGTGGAGAATGCCTGACTTTTCCTAATATTTTGTTGAACACTTAGATAATACACACGAAGCAAATCCCCACCGCGAGCAGGAAGAATATTGTTCGCTAAATACCCAATAGATATTGCCGAAAAAAACGGCCGCACAGGCAAAGAGGAGGCCCTCTCAAACATTGCTCGCCATCTTATGGCCCGCAAAAATAGATTGGAAAGTATAATGGGACAAATAACGAGTAAAACACCCCAGCTCAATCTTTCGAAAGAACTAATTAGTGCAGAAAAATCAGTTGTTCGAAACACCCAATATATGCAAAATGCACCAAGTAAAAATGAAATAGAATGCAATAATATTTTCACAGCAAAATCCAGTTAACGCAGCTTCCTTGCGGGGTTTCCTGCATATGTCCCACTTTCCGAAATACCCTCTAATAAGACACTCCCCATACCCAAAAGTGACCTCCCAGCAACGTTGATGCCGTCCCGAACGATAGCCCCAGCCCCCAAATAGCACTCATCCCCAATATACGCTGCTCCGGAGACCACGACGCCGGCGGCAATGCTGCAACCCTTTCCAATTTTAGTATCATGACCAATTACGGTATTTTGCAACATTAATGTGTGATCACCAACAGACGCATTTGCGCCAACACTCACCCCTGAAAGAAAGACACAGCCAGCCCCAATATAAGCACTAGGGGAGACGCTAGCCAACGGATGAACTACTGTTGTGAACTTTTCTCTGGGAAGCCTTGTTTTGGAAATCAAGCTTAACTTTAGATAGAAACTTTTTGGACCACCTACGCCACAGACAAACAAACAGTCAGAAAAGTCAAGCGCCTGATCAATTCCACCAAGAACCTTAGCGCCACATATCTCCGAATTCAGAAGGGTCGGATCATCATCTAAAAAACCGACCAATTTACGGCCACTTTGGCGAACAGCGTCGGCAATATCAACACAGTTACCAATAGCACCGACGACCACAACCCCCATATCCCCCACTTGAATTCTCTCCGTCATTTTTTTAAGATCAATATTAAGACCAAGCTTAAACAAACAATGGCTACAATTCAGCAAACCTATTGTCGAAGTGCTTCGTGATACACATCCAGCGTCTGCTTAGCCACGCTCTCCCAATTGAAGTGCTTTGTTGCGGTCGTAGCTGCATTGTCCGCAATACTAGTACGTCGCACATCATCCGCAAGAAGATCTGAGACAATAGCAGCGAGCCCATCCGGGTCGTGCGGAGCTACAATCACTATATTTTCGCCACTAGCCAGAATTCCCTCGCCGAAGCTCATTGGATTTGCCGCTGCGACAACGGCACGCCCATAAGACATTGCTTCCATGGAAGCAATCCCCATAGAGGTGCGACTAGGTTCATCCTGATTAAGCCAGTGGGCTTCTAGTTCACAGAGCTCCAAAAAGGCAGGAATACGTTCGTGTGGCTGAGCACCAGCAAATAAAACGTCTTTTTTCAAGCCAAGTGCCGAAACTTGATCTATTGGATCATTGATCGTAACTGCCCCAACGATTAGCAAGACCGTATCAGGATGCTGCTTTAGAATCTCTGGCATCGCTGCGATCAAGTCCTTGCGGTCCCGTAGAGCATGGAGATGACCAAGTGACAGAATTACCTTTTTTATACCTAACGAATACTCGTCCCGAATTGCCTGAACTTCGCGTTGCGACACCTTCCTTCTGGGATCGATACCATAAGGTATCAAACTTCCCTTTGAGCGTCGAAACGATTCTTTGAGATAATACAACACGTTAGAATCTGGACAAATAACTGCACGCGCCCTTCGCACAACCAACCACTTCAAAAGTCCCCTGTCGAATGCACCTAATATCAAATTAAAAATTGGATTATTATGCTTGATAATTGTGTGTATCGTTAGCACAAACGGAACTTTTAAAACAAAAGACACAAGTGATCCAATTAACGCACTATCAAACATGTGGTTATGCACATGAATAACATCGACACCGTGTAAACCTATCAGCTTTTTGACCACTCGGATGTTATGAATTGAAAACATCGAGTTAAGCCAAGGAAAATTAAGCGATATTTTCATTTTTGGAAGTTTTCGTGAGTTCAGACGGTAGACAATAAATCCATCTATGTGCTCACAATCCAGATCATCTTGGTTTAACTTTGCTGTTACAACAATTACCTTGTGCCCAAGATTTGATAGTTTTTTCGCCAAATGATAGGATTGCGTAGAAGATCCGCTCACAACGGGAGGGAACAGATTCGTAAGCAAACAAACACAAGTCATCAGATGCCTTATAATTTATTGATTGACTGAACGACGTCACTAAAAACCTCGACAATATGCAGTTGGGTCTTTTCACTCAAGTACGGGTGCATTGGAAGACTTAGAACATGTTGAGACAAACTCTCGGAATTATTCAATGACACACCTGAGCCGACGAGGTTTGAATAACCAGACTGAAGATGAAGAGGCTTTGGATAATAAATTACGGTAGGGATTCCCCTACCGGCACACCTCTGCTGAACCTGATCCCGACTAGATAACTTCACGGTATACTGCGCCCAAGCACTTTGACTCCCTTTACGCACGCGTGGCACATCAACGAAGCGTGACAAAAGATCGGAATAACGAGCTGCAATTTTGCATCTCTTTTCTAATTCTTCTTCAAAAACCGACAGTTTCTCTAAAAGAATTGCAGCTTGCAAAGTGTCCAAGCGTGAATTTCTACCTATGCGAACATTGTCATACTTACATTCACCTTTTCCGTGTGCACACAAAGATCGTATAATATTCGCTTTTTCGTTATCTTCAGTGAAAATGGCACCGCCATCTCCGTAGCAACCTAAAGGCTTCGCAGGAAAGAAACTGGTTGTTGTATAGTCAGCCAAACTACCGACCGGACGCCCCTTATCTAAGCCGCCAAAACTCTGGGCTGCATCCGCAACCAAAATCATTTCATTCTGTTTTGTTACTCTGCTTAGGACATCATAATCAGCCGGCAAACCAAATAGGTCCACCGCCACCACCATTCGCGGTCTTAAACCGGCATGCCGTGCATCATTTATTGCACATTTGAGGCTATCCGGATCGATCAAAAAAGTATCGAGATCGACATCAACTAAAACCAATTGAGCACCAGTTGGGGGAACTACTTCTCCAGACGCTACAAATGTAAAGGCAGGAACGAAAACGGCATCGCCAGGACCGACACCCTCAGCTGTCATGACAAGTTGAAGGGCGTCAGTTCCGTTAGCACACGAAATGCAATTTTTAGCTTTAGCAAACGACGCAAGCTTTCTTTCCAGTTCATAAACCTCGGCTCCACCAATAAAATTGCCGTGCACAAGAACTTTCTTTATTGCATCATCAATTCTACGGTCGAGGTGTTTTCGCTGTGCTTGTAAATCAATAAAGGGGATCATTCCTGCCCACCAACTTCGGCA
>TARA_R110001583_G_scaffold165276_2_pt1 | contig 24801 bp, 28 predicted proteins | sample TARA_R110001583 | Tara Oceans TARA_R110001583 (sample SAMEA4398432) | marine metagenome | biome: Polar Biome; feature: [MES] marine water layer (ENVO:01000295) within the mesopelagic zone...; material: water (ENVO:00002006), including particulate matter (ENVO:01000060) such... | reverse complement strand
GCCTGACTTAAACCAAACAGCCTCCGCGAATCCCGGGGCGATTCACTTACGATAGACTGGCGTTTACTCGCCGAGTACGGAGGCGGCTCCAACATAAGCGACCCTCCTTTTTTCTATCCAAAATGGCATCCCACATCTTTTGATGACCCAGAATTCGTGCGCTACAAAAAAGCGTCAATAAACTCCGAAATACTCATAAAGCACTTTCTCTCTCTTGAGTTTTGCACCGGGGTATGGGACGTCAACAAAGAATGCTGGATTGAATTGAACCGTTATTAACTTTCGGATTTGAAAATGGCTACTAGGCCGCTATTTGTCCCCTCGACTAACCCGCAGAACCTATCTAAGCGGATTAACCTTGAATTCTGCTGGCACGCGGGCATGGCGGTCACTCAGAAGCAGAAGTCAATAAAGTCTCTCCACGAGGCTGCAGCACTGAAGCGATTTGCCAATGTGCTCGAAATTTCGTCTAAGTCCGAGAACCCCCATGGTGTCAAACTTAGCGCTTTCAACCTGAAACTCAGACTCCCGGACGGTCGTTCAGTGTCTGTGGAGAACGCATTTCAAGCGGGGAAGCGCTTCGAGAAAGGCGGCCCCTTTCTTGACCTTCTCGACAAGTCCGCAAGGGAGGCCAAGCAGGACCCTAGGCTAAGCAGCAGTGGAAATCTGATGGCTTTTGAGCTGAGCGGCGAAATGTGGCCGCTTCTGCCAGTCACGGCTTTCTATGACTGGTTGTACTTGACGGCCTTGAAACAGAACTCGGCGCTTTCGCAGGTTCTCTTGGAGTTCGACGGATTCACCGACATCGAATTCAATCCGGAACGGTCGCTTAACTGTCAGGCGGCATCCGCCGCGCTCTTCGTTTCGCTTGTTCGTCGAGGAGAGTTGGATTCAGTGATGTCGAGCCGTGACTCCTTTTTAGCTCGACTGGCGGGCCCGAACCGCCAAGCCGACGCCACACAATCGAGCCTGTTCTAAGCCCCTCTGGCGGAGGCAGCCCTTTCGCCTCTGTGCGATTGCCGGAGTGCATGGCTGACCTAAATCTGCGCTTCCAGCATCCGTTGACACCAATGCTGTACGTACATACAGTTCACCACGAACGAGCGTTCGGGAGACTGGCATGAGTGATGAGCGACACCTTGAGGCACTGCGCACCTACTGGAAGGCAAACCAGTGCCTGCCCAGCTACGCCGGGATTTGCCCGGTGGTGGGAATGCGCAGCAAAAGCGGCGTGTTTGAGATGGTCAGCCGGCTGGTCGAGGCCGGATTCATCGAACGCCAAGACGGGCGTCTCGCCCCTACGCGGAAGTTCTTCGGCCGCCCGCTGGTGGCCAGTGTGCGCGCCGGGCTGCCGGAGCCTGCCAACGACGAAGGCATCGAAATCCTCAACATCGACGACTACCTCGTAGATGACCCCAACCGCACGGTGCTGTGCAAGGTTCGCGGCGACTCAATGAAGGACGTGGGTCTTCTGGCGGGCGATATCGTCGTGGTCGAACGCAACGCGGTAACGCGGCCAAATGACGTAGTGGTTGCCAACGTAGATGGCGAGCTGACGGTCAAGACGTTGCGACTGACCGAGGCCGGAGACTACTTTCTCGAAGCAGCCAACCCGGCTTATCCAACCATTCACCCAAGAGGAAGCCTTGAAATCGTAGGCGTGGTGGTCGGCTCGTTCAGGCGGATGCGGCAGTAATCAGTCGTCTTTGATGCGGACGGACTCGATATCGAGCGCACGCATGCACTGGAGAAAGAAGGCAAAGCTGAACGTGCCCCGGTTGATTTTGGTAGAGAGCACCTTGGCGTCCTCCTCAATACCGAACCGCTCCAGTGCCCGAGACAACGCCTTGTAGCCGACCTCGCGACGCGCGAGCTCAGCTTTAAGGAGACGTCGAGCCTCCCGGGACCAGTCGATTGTTTCAGGCACGAGGGTAAAAAAACCGTTCTTTTTTCTTCAAATTTGAAGAAAAGGATTCACAGGCGACGCATGCCATAAAAGGCGAACACGTTGCTCACTAGACGCGCCGAGGTCGTAAAAAAGGTTGTGACATGAAAGTCGAGGTCAATTGTATCAACCAGAGAGGCCGCCCGCTTGGCCGCGCGGAGCGTTAACAGCAGCCTGCCCTGCGCGGGCAGCTGAAAGTTTTCGAGAACCGGTTGCACCCGTTCAATCGTGCCGTGCTGTGCGCTCAGGTGGTGAGCATCACCGACGGGCTGGAGAGCCCGGTGCTACCCGAGCACACGGACGCCGAGCTCATCTGGCTGGACGGGAACCGCATTCGCCTGCGGGGCAACGAGCTCATTGATGGCGCGATGTATGCCCAAACCTGGGACGTGAGGACCCTCTGATGTTACGTGTCAGCATTCATGCCGGCCCGGCTGCGGCGGCGACCCGGTTTAACCTCCTGGCGTGGTGCGACGTTGGGTATGAGGCGCTTGAACCTATTGCCCACTACAAGACGGTCCTCTTTCAGGCGTATCACGGTGCCTCCCGCCAGGCCGACATTGCCCAATACCCGCGCTGGTCGGCAAGCCTCTGGGACTTGGCCGCCCGTGCACTGGCCCTAGGGCTTCAAGCGGAGGATGGCAACACCGAAGAGCAGCTTCCAACGATGGAGCCGCCGTGCAAGAACAGCGCGTTCGCCGAGAAGGTGAGCGTGTTCATCGAGCACCTGTCGCCTGCCGGACATTTTCGCAGCACACTGGCCTCTGCCGAAATCTCACAGGTCGGCCGCAAACGCGGCACCTACACGGGCCGGTTCGACGAGCACACGATGAAGCGGGTCGTTACCGAAGAATTCATTTTTCGGCCGAGTTTCTTTCGCGTGGCCGAACTCGTTGCGCATGCCTGCGCTGTTCGGCTCTCGGGCAAACAGGAACTGCCCCCGCGGCCATCGCTTTGTGTGCCGGAAGTCATCAAGTCCGAGGGTATTCGCCAGGTCGCACTGCACACGCTTGTGGAGCCCGCCCGGACCGGATTCGCCCGCTGGCTGTCGGTCTTTTCCGAGCCGCCCACGCCTCACGCAGATGCGCCCCTTGGCGTTGCGCCTGAAGTGCTTTACGTGAAGTTCCTGCAGGAGGCGGTATGACCTCCAATACCGAGCCAACTGTTAAGGAATCCTTACCAGTTCAACGCCGCGGCCGCCGCCCGCCCTCGGAAGCGGCCAAATGGCACATGTCCCGGGAAGCCGTCGACCTCTCGGTACCGGACATTCAGGGCTGGACGGAAGCTCAGTGCCACGAGTATCTGGTGGAGGTGCGCTTTGGCTCGCGCGAAACGGTTTCGTGCCCGCATTGCGGGACCATTCATCGGCACTACTGGCGCGGCCACGACCGCCGGTGGAAGTGCGCCGGGTGCGGCAACACCTTCAGCATCACGTCCGGCACAGTGTTCGCGAACAGGAAGCGGCCACTCAAGGACATCCTCACTGGCATGCTGATGTGGATTAACTCCGCAGCGGGTCAGCCCGCGCTCGAGCTCAAGCGTCACATGAACACGACCTACAACACCGTGTTTGTGTGGCAGCAGAAGATGCGGGAAGGCCTTGTCAGGGGCTATAACGTTGGCCTGCTGTCTGGCGATATCGAGATGGACGGCGCACACCAGGCGGGCAGACGGTCCCTCGAAAAGCGCGGCCGTCCGCAAGGCTCACGCCCCTCGAGGCCAGCGCCACCTCAGAGGTGCCTACCGAGCTGATGCTCACCCAGACAGGGCAGATGAAGGCGAAGAAAAAGCGTGAAACCGGCGCCTTCAACCCCAAGCTCGGCCGCAAGCTGCCAAAGGACAGGCGGATTCTTTTTGCCGTGCGAAAGCGCTCGGGCAGGCCCGGAAAAGGCGCGTCGGTCACTCGCGTGGCGGTCGGTCTCACCGAGACCTCGCCTATCGCGGAATCCATCCTCAAGGATTTTGTGGCGATGCCCGAGAGCTGGCTCAATACCGACAGCTCACCCGCGTATCAGGAGCTCGGCAAGCGGTTCATGGAGCACCGCACCGTAGAGCACTCGAAGGAGCTCTCCGGCCCCAAGGGGCAGAACAACAACCAGGCCGAGGAATACAACTGGCGCTACGACAGGGCCGAGAAAGGCATCTACCTCAACATCGAGCACAAATACCTGCTCGATTACGCAGTGGAGACCGCCTTCCGCTCGGACACCCGGCGCCTTTCCAACGGCAAGCAGCTCAGGCTCGCGCTCCACGTCGTCATGAGCGTGGGTGAATCCCTGTTCTGGAAGGGCTACACCCGAGGACATCACCGCAAGGTGGAGTTGATACACCCGCTGCCGCAATCGGCCCCCGCCAGCGGCCCGGCCAAAGGCAGCAACCCACGGCAGCGAATGCAGGACAGGCCCCCGCGCTGAGCGCGAAGCCGAATCACGGACACCCCAGGAGAGAACACCATGTCAGTTGCAGAACCGACCTACCGCACGTGCCCGTTTTGCCATACCCCCGTGGAGCTGGACTGCTACGAGTACGTGGTGGGCGATGCGGGCGACTTCAGAGTGTGTCCCGAGTGTGACCATGCGATGTTCATTGAGCGGGCCGCGCATGGCGACGCTTTGTGCGGGTCACAGTGGGCACCCCCGCCTGTGCGGCAGCCGCGGCCAGGTCCGCAATAGTGCTCATGGGCGTGTGCCACCGCCAGTAGCCCATCTCGCCGGTGTTCCCTTGCGAGATGTCGTGCAATCGCTCGACAAGACCTTCTTGCACGTATTCCTTTAGCCGGCGCAGAAGGGTATTCGCCCGCCACGCCTTGGCTTCGTCCGGATGGATGAAGTCGAGCGCAAAGTGCTGGTGCAAAAAGAGCACCAACTCCTGCGTGGAAACCGCCTCGGGCGCTGCTTTCTGTAGATAGCCGAGCACCGCCTCTTTCAGCGCACCACGTTTGCCGTACCGCCCCTTCCACGCCCTGACGGGCTGAATCAGACTTGGGTTGAGACGCTCGTCGAATCTGCGGATGAGCGTATCGCACGAAGTCAGTTCGGTCCGGGCCTTCTCAAGCTGTGCATTGATATCCGCCTGGAGGCGCTCGAGACGAGCGACCTCGGCGGACACCCGCGCCCGGGTCTCGGCGAGGCCTTTCAGATACGAGGGTACTTTGCGCATGGTCACTATTTCGGTCATCAGGGTACGATAACCAAGTACAGCAAGGCCTGACAGCGCACGCCGATGACAATAGCCTAAAATCAGCAGTTTTGGGTCATCTGCGTAGTAACACCCCTTGCCGCGTGCAGGAGCCACACGCCCCTTACGAGGCTTTCGTACTGCGGACGCGCAAGCGCGATTGCTGACGGGCAAAGACCATGTTGGAAGAGCATAAAGGCGCTGAGGGCGTGTTCCAGCGATAAAAGGCCTGACTGGAATGCGGTTAGGAAGCGTGGTTCTGGCACCGGCAGAAGTTCGCCGACGTGCTGATGAACGGCCTCATGGAACTCGGCGGTCCGGTCGAGGAGGTGATTAAGCGCTTTTTCGGTCATTGAATGATTCAGAAAACGATGGGGTAACCAACCAAGGATATGCTGGAAGAGTTCTTTACATTCTGCCAGCGTTAGCTTTGATAGTTGTTTGTTTCGGAGGCCTGCGATGGTGAGCGCCGAGAAATCGGTTGACCGAGAAGCGCTTTATAACGAGGTTTGGACTGAGCCAGTGTCCATTGTGGCCCCTCGATATGGGCTATCTGATGTCGGTTTGGCGAAAGTTTGTCGGTCTTTGGCTATCCCGCTGCCGAGCAGGGGGTATTGGGCTAAAGTAAAAGCGGGAAAGGTCATGCGCCGCGCTCCGCTTCCTCCTGTCAAACAGTCTGGCCCGGTTGGTACGGATTTGGTCAAGCTGCCTCCAGAGGATGTGGCTGTCCGTGAGGCAGCACGGAAGACTGCGGCGCGGGTGCGTAAGGCAGTCTTGCCAAGTCCTCCGCCCGAAGAAGGGGGCCTACCGCATCCGCTCGTCGTGGCTGCATCGAAACGGCTGCGTCGGCGTGACGGTTGGCCCGAAGGTACGCGGCTTCGCTCGGCTCCGAAGGAAGTGCTCAACCTCTCCGTGACCAAGGACGCACTCGACCGGGCGCTTGCGCTTGCCGACGCGCTCATCAAGGCTCTGACCAAGGAAGGCTTCGCCTTTGAGATTGACGCTGAAAAGGGTGGTACTTGGGTGAAGTGGCTGGAAACAGGTACAAAGATGACGTTCGTCATCACTGAGCACATCAAACGCAGCGCACATGTGATTACGCCCGCGGAGGAACGTGCCCGGAAACGGTATTGGGACCGTTCGCGATGGGACCACTCTGCAAGCTATCCAAGCATCGCCCAGTATGACTACACACCGACCGGCACCTTGACCATAGAGGTTGGGCGCTGGCCATCCCGTAAGTGAAACGACACACCGAGAACGCAGCTTGAACGGCGACTCGGGGAGGTCGTCGGAGGTGTCATGGTTCTGGCGAGAGATATCCATGCCAAGGAACAAGAGGAGGCCCGCCGTATGGAGGCATACCGCATCGCCGTGGCGCGTTATGAGTTCCTCACGACCCGCCGTGCCCCCGAGCTTGCTCGCTTCAAGGAGCTTGAAGCTGATGCGACGAACTGGGAACGGGCGGTGCGGCTTCGCGCCTTTGCTGATGCGAGGGAGAAGCAGCTCCGTGCCGAAGGTGTGCTTTCAGCTGACGAGGCTGCCTGGCTTGCGTGGGTACGTGCAAAGGCGGATTGGCTCGACCCCTTGGTTGCGGTCTCCGACCCGATTCTGGATGCACCGGAGCCTAAGCAGCCGGGCTACTGGTAATGACCAGCAGGTCGCGGGAGAGTTGGGTGGCTATCATGACAACTATTGTCACAGAACTGCCGAATTGTCTGCTCCCCACTCACTGACGCAAGACCTTGCCTGTGCAGCGGAATCGCTCCGGGTTTGATGGAGACTCCAGCTCTTGAGACGATGGCGCCATCAAGCCTGGGGCAATTCATTGGCCGCCACCTCTGATGCTGAAAGGCCCGGGCGGGGTCTCTAAATTGCACCTATTTCTTCGTGCGCACCGAGTGGTCGTAGAGCGTCTCGGGCGCAATGTCGATGTCACCCGGCCACATGACCGTGCCGTTTCGAACCATAGCTAGCTTGAAGAGAGGGCCTCTGAGCCCCGTGTACGGCGGCCTGTCAAGCAAAGGTGTCATGTCAAACACCCGAAACTCGCCGTTTTCGAACTGAAGTACGAGCGAGTAATCGGCCCGAGCTTCGACTCCGATTACATCCAGAAGCTCTGACCGCTCGTTGTCATCAAGAGGTTGATTGTCCCTGTCCAACTTCACGACGGCACGGTCTCGATGTGCCTGGGTGTGGCCCGTCGTCCATGCAGCATCATCACCTGAGTAGGTTGGCCACACTTCGCGGCCGACCTCCGGCATTGCCTCCCAACTCGGGTCGCGTGGGTAAGACGGTTCCTCCGACATTTCGAACGCTCCCTTCGCAATCCCGATTCGTCGCCCGGTCTCATTGGACTCCGGGACCGACTGCCGGTAAATCGGGTCGGAGTCTAGGCGAACGTCGCCTGCCTCAGCGTTCAGCAGGCGTGGCAGAGGGCCGCGTGTGACGTCAATCGCATCGGCCTGTGACAGTGCCCACGCGACCCAGCGCTCCAGTTCCTCCGGGTGGAGCTTCGCCTCCGAGTGGTTCCGGACGGCTGATACCAAAGCACGGATATCGGCGGCCCGCTGCCAGTTCTGCGCCTGCATTATCAGTCGGTCTCGCCGGGCGGCTTCTTGCCGGAGCAAAGCTTCGCGCCTTTCTTGCTCCGCGCGTTCCCGCGCCGCCCGAGCTGCTTCGTCATGTCTTCGCTTTTGTTCAGTGCGCCATTCGTAGTGTTCTAGAACTCTTGCGCGGTACTGGAGCTCACCGAACACAAGGATGTGTACCGCGATGTCCTGAAGACGGTCCTCAAGGGACGACCCTTCGGAGTCCTGCCACTCGGTCTTGAGCCCTGCGGGACACTGGCAATCGGCAGCCACGGTGATTCTGAGGGGCAGCCGGGCCTTCGTGTCGTCCGGGCCAAATAGGCGGTCGGCGCGCCGGCTCCGCTTTGCCGGCACAACGGAGAATGCGATGTACTGATGGCCGACCTTCGCGCCAAGCTCTTCAGCTTCATCGCCTCGACAATATGGGTGGCATTTGGCCCGGCTCAGGGCGAGAAATAGCGCGTTGATGAGGCGAAGCCTTCGCTTCGCTGGTGGCGCGTCGAACTTCGGCCCCTGAAAGGGGTAGCGCGCCGCAGTTGCCCGCTTTCGGCGCTCTTCGTCTTCCTCCAGAAGGCGGCCAACGAGGGGGTGTGGCTTTTCAAGCGAGCGGGTGACAGAGGCCTTGCCGACCTGTTTCTTGGCACGTTCGATGATGACTTCCAGCGGTTCCGGAAATTCTGGCGGAGCGGGAAGGTCGCCCGCGGGCTCGTTGTAGTGCCAAGTGACACTGCGTCCGATTTCTACGCTGTCCGACTCTCCGAGGCCTCGGGGTGGTAAGGGAATCTTTCGCACACGCGTGGCTACTGCGCGTGCCGCCCAATAGCCACTTGGCGGGACGGGCACAAGGGCCCGTGCGCAAGCTTTTCCAAGTGCGACCGCCGACACCCCGAGCTCCTTCGCCAACGCAGTCTTTGGTTTGCTCCATACCAGTTCGTACAGGGCTTCACGCGTTAGCTGTCGTGGCATGTGGGGCTCTCCTCAAGGTCCGTAGTCCTAAGATGAATTTGACGACGGGCGCCATATTCCGCTGTGCCGTTTGGCCTGGAAGGGTGCCAACGTCATTGCGTCTGGACGGAATGATGGCTGGGTTTGAGAGAATTGTTTATCAGTTAAAAGACCTATTCGGGACCGTCTTCCGGCCGCGGGGCGTTTTCAGATGACCATGAATGAACGTGGAGTGACATCGCAGAGGAGCACTCTGCCCGTGTGGAGCCGCAAGCGTTACCCGACCGCGCCTGTCACGTTCACTGATGCAGCAGCGCAAGCTTTTCTCGCAACTCCGCTTGAGCCGACGCTGCGCCGAGACCGAGAAGCGGGTCTGTCTGCACAAAGTTAGGCCGGTGCTCGTCCCCCACCCCGCACCATCATCATCGATGGCAAGCCAACGGCTATAGCGATGGCGCTCCACAGTGTGTTGAATCTGCTCATATCGGCTTAGCGTGTTCCAGCGCCGCGGAGCTGTCTGAAACCAGGTGGCGCCGACGACACGCCGCTGTATGTGCTCGGACAGATGCGAGTAAGCGACGTCGAAGCCCAGCACTCGTACCCACGAGGTGGAAAGAACAACTTGCAGTGTCCCATAGGGCGCGACGAGGTCCTCAAGAATGCCGGCCCACTCGAAGAGTCGGATTCCGTCTGCACGGAGAACGATGCGGCCTCCCTCTTGATAGACGGCGTCTGGATGGAGCACGCCGTCATAATCGAGGAAGAGCACCGGATGGTGCGACTCTCGCCTACGTAGTCCCAAGCTGCTCACCATCTCGTTTCCTCCGCAACCATTGCGGGCTGAGTGTGCGCGCGGGAATGTCCGGGGGAAATGCGGGATTATCCCAATGTATTGTATGGAATGGCAGTTTTGTCAAGAGAATTGGCCGTTCGAAGCCAACTGTCGCGCTGGCCGAGCGCCCGAGTGAGGTGAAAGTACTCGTTTCGCGCGTCAGATGTTCGGGGGAGCGACGGCAGGCGTCGCTGACAAGATGGGAAGGTTTTCACGATGAGCCCTCTGGCTCAGTGCGAACCGTTCGGTCGCCGACTTGGTTCGTGTGAGGGCTGGATGACGCTCGCGGCGGTGCCGGTGTAGGACGGGGCTGACGTTGTCCCGAAGTGCCGCACGTCCACTTGCGGCTCTGGACGCAGGTAGTCCTCCCGTCGTTTTTTAAGGCTGGCAACGGGCGTGGGGTCGGAGGCGCGGTTTGAGCTTGGCTTGCCTCTCGAGCACCCTCGACGAGGGTGCTCGACTGCGGCATGATTCGACGAAGATGTTCGTTTGTGTCAAGGGCACCGCCGCAGAAGTCAGTGGTCACCGTGTGCGACGGGAGGTCGAGGTCATGAAATGGCTGTCGGGCGCATTTACCCTGTTCCTCCTCGTAATGAGCCGGCGCTACAGAGCAGGCTGGGCAAGGGCGTCCGGGGCGGTATCGGATGCACTCGACGACGTGGAGGCAAGGCAGCGGCGAGCGGATGCTGCGGACAATGGCGGGAATCCTCGTTTGCGGCTTGTGTCGTGAGAGCAGAATGCAGCTACTCGATACCGTTGCGCTCCTAGGCGATGTGACGGGAAGGTCCATGGACAGCAAGGACGTGCAGTTATTCAGCGGCCAAGTGGGGACGGTGGTCGACGATGCGCACCCCCATTTTGTGCTCGTCGAGTTCGTGGCGGAAGACGGCGCGACGTACGCGCTGGTTTCGGTCCCGCGTTCAAATCTTCTGCGACTCCGTCGGGGCAGTGCTGGGTCTCACGATTAGGGCCTCCTGACCCGCAGTCCGCTTCGACTTCCGTAGCGTGAAGGCTGTGAGCAGGTCCCTTGGCATCGGCTCAGCGAGTGCACTAGACAGGTCGTCGCGATTGCCTCGTCCCGATGAGCATCGCGGCGACGTTTGTCTCCTACGAGCGTTGCTCGAACAGGGTGATTGCGATGGGGTAAGTGGTCCGGCCTGCGTGGGACCGAGCCGCCGGGTGACTTCCGAAGTGTCGTATCGTGCCGGGAACCGAAAACGGCGAAAAATCGCGTCGTTTCGTGGAATATTTTTTTGGCCGCGAATTGCTTTATTTCGTACCGATTGGCCAAGTTATGATTTTCGGGGGCTCCGCGGTGGTTCGATAGCGGGTGCGGACAGCCGTTTTAGGCCCTTTGGTGGTCACGAGTTCGATAGCTCTTGGCCACTTTATGCTTTATTTCGTGCCAGGAAATGCTTAACGGCACAGCCGCATCACTCGGATGTGTTGAGGAGCTGGTCGTGGTAGCGATTTCGGCAATACGTTCTGAGGTGCCCTTCGCTATGTTGCCGATAAGTCATGTTTTCGCTGCATGGGCGAGCTTTAATGGGCCTGTCACGGCAGTCTAATTGGGCATGCCCTGCACGGTGCTGGCGGGGCCTGGCGCAGTACGTGCCAGGCCAAGAGCGCAGATTACTCACCATCTTCACTTTCCTGTCGGAAAAAAGAAGAATGGAGCTAAAGCGGATGAAGACCAAAACGTGAAAGAGCTTTTGGTTTGATAGTGGCCCGCGGTGGTCTTCACAATTTAACCCGAGTCTTTGCAGCTTCTAGTTACCTTTCCCCGGTTATTGAATTGGGATGGTATGGGGGCGTTGGTACGATTCATTATCCGCCGAACCGTACCAAAGCTATTATTCGTCCGTAGCTATCCGCCTATGCTGCCAATGTTGCTCAGGAGCCATCTCGGGGCGGATTTTATTCTTGTAACTCTGCAGCCTTTTTCATGGACTCAATTATTTCTTCCCTGGTGGGGGAGCGCTTCAGCAATATCGGGTAGCCACCATCTTCAATCTCGCTTGCCAACTCACGAAGGAGCCCGGCGACCGACTCTCGAGGAGCGAACCCCTTCTCTGCCATGTTCTGTATGTCACAGAGTTTGGAGTCAAGTCGATTCTTCTCATATTCACGCTCAAGCATGAGCTGGAAGTGTGCCGTGAAGTTCTTTACGTCGTCCGAGTTTATCGTTTCAAGACTGGTCGACCAGCGAATAAGCTCCTTGGTAAGCGTTAGGCGGGAAAGGGTGTCAGACATGCGCGATGCGGCCAGCAAGGCGTTGCTCGCTCGCAAAAAATCACCCTTTTTAAAGGCATGCTCCATTAGTTCCAGTTCAGTGTGGACTGAATCAAGATGGTTATCTAGCTCTTTGAGGAGTTCGGGTGCGCTTATGCGATTCGCAAGTTTTTCCATTGGCTTGGTCCCTTTAGTTTCATTTGATTATCAAGGGGCGCCAAGTTGCCGAGAGTCGCAATGCTGACATTGACCGGACTACGTAGAAATTCTGTCGTATCAATGCAATATTTGCAGCCCGGCAACCAACTCGATTTGAGTAAGGTCCATGGCTTTGCGTCCCAGCGTTTCCGCATGGTTTGCCCTTGTGTGATGCATACTAGCGAGGGCTGTCTTAAAGGAATATGGCGTTCGGCTAGGCAGTGTGACTTATTTAACTAGTGCATAAAATATTGTCCGGCGGTGGCTAGCGGGCAGCGGCTGGCTGCCACCTCCTGTTCGAACCTACGCGGTTAGGCCAGCGCTCTCACTTGTTCTCGCAGAGCCTCCCGTGCGGCATCGATTTTGTCTGGTGCCGTCTTAGTGGAAAGCGCGCTACGCTCTTTTTTTCCAAGAAAATAACGAACGCGCTCGATGTTTTGCGGTGATGGGTGCGGCAGACCAGCTAGGACTCGGTTTCGGTCAAGGTGGCCTTGGTCCGCCAGGTACTCGAGTGCAGCAGAAACCTTGTCGCCCAATGGGACAAAGACGGCGTTCGGCAGGGCTCGCACATCCTGAAGGAATTGTTCGGTAAACTGAGCCTTGAGAAGAGGGTGGCGGGTCATGTTCGGCGTGCCGTTGTAATCCTTCCCGCGGTAGAACACAGGGTTGCGGAGGACCGAGGTGGTTTGTACTAGCGCACTGGCAGACCCAAATAGCGCGGTGCAACTGTCGATGCTAAGCCAGCGGTGAAGACCGATGTGGTCGAGCAGATTCACGAGGTGCCCTCGGATTTCTCCCGAAAACGCTCCTACACGTTTTGCGGCTATCACGGCTTCACTCAGGCTCCGTCCTGCATCCAATTGGCGCCGTGCTTCTGTTACTGCGCTTACCATCTGCTGGTTGCCGGGGGTAATTCCGACAAGCACGACGCGTGCAGTGGGATTAATGTATTCGAAAGGTGCGTAGCAGATTTGGATGTTTTCGTCCTCTGCAATTGTCAGTTTTTGACGTAGTGCCGGCGTACCCTTCAGTTCGGCCGCAGTAAGGTTACGGATGATTGGCGCAAAGCGGGAGATGAGTGTCGTATCCATGATTTGGCGTTACTCCAGAATAGATTAATTGCACAAGCGAACTCTTACGGTGTTTAGTGCCGCCGTATCCGCGCTAGGCGGTGTGCTGCTGTTACGAGCTTTTGGTCATCGGCAACCACGACATAGACATCTAGATGAGGCTTGAGGATTGAAGCGAGTGGGCCTGCATATGACGTGAGTCGTTTGCGCGCCGCCTTGGTAAAGAAAAATTTTGTCGTACCATCGCCGGACTTTTCGCTTTCCCCAAACTCCATCAGGAGGTCGATAACGAGCGGCGGGATATTCCGCTGATGCATGCGCACAGCAGCATGCTTAGATGTGTGAATGTTTTCCATGGGTCCTCCCCGGGCTCATATATGCGGTTACTGGGTGGTTACTGCGCTTTAGATAGCTCGCGAAGTGCTCGTTCGACATGACGCAATGTTTCATGGGCGACTGCTTCCTTACACCGCAGCATGAGAAGTTCGGCGGGCAGATTGAGTACATCTGCCAGGCTTGCGACCTTGAACTCATCCCCGAAGTCGAAATCCTCCAAGTCCATGTTTGGGCCAGCGTAGCCTTCACTGGTGGCAACTCCCGCGTGTTTCAGCGAAGCATCGATGGTCGTGCGCCCGACTTGGTTACACAGCATCTGGTAGCGCGAGTTAAGCGCCCATGCTAGGTCGTCGGGTCCATCAAACTTGCGCTTCGTAAGGTCAATTTCGCCCTCGTGCCAGTAATGGCTGATAGCGACGTAGCGTCCTTTTGCTCTGAGCCAGTCCTTTGCCGCAGCTATCTCGATACGGGTGCCCTGGTCGGTGCTTACCGTCGGAAGAGGGGTGGCGCGTTTCGGGTTTGCGGCGGCTCGAATACTCATTTCCTCCATCCCTGATAGCAACGCCAATTGTCGGACGGTAAGGAGACCTTCTTCCAGGTATCCCTCCTTCCCACCTTGAAAGCGTTCGAAGAAGGGCTCACCACCTTCAAGCGTCACGCGTGCATTTGCCGTTTCCGCCACCAGAACGCAGCGACTGGCGGGTTCCGAGATATGGACGCCGTTCAGTGCGTATTCGGATGCCACTTCGCTCCTTGCGGTGTCGCACAGCAGGGCCGCTAACCAGGTATGGACGGACTCGTTGGTGAGTGCTTCCTTGTTCATGTCGCGTCGGCCTAGATACGCGTACTCGTAAAGGTGCTCCATATATTGACCAAAGTCCGTTTCGTGGATTTGTTCCCAACGTAGCCCGAGGTCAGCTGCGGTGCGCTCCGGATTCATGAGGTCGTATTCCCTGGCGAGCGGAGTAGCCCCTGTCAGCATCCATGCGCGTGCGGGACCTGACACCCACGAGGCCACGCGCAAGTGGTGAAGAAATACCGCCAAGGCATCTGTCTTGAAGGTTTCAAACTGGAGGGGAATTGGGAATCCAGACTGCTGCTCGTCGTGTCCGGGTGCTGCTTGAGTGGTCTTGGCCATCGCTGCTTCCTTTGTGTGTATATGAACCATATGGCCAATATAGACGATGATGGATAGGGTGTCAACCGTATATATCGACTATATGCACGTAAGGAGTGATGGGCTTCAAGGTCTCGATAGCGATTGATGGTTGCCGGGGGCGTCACGCTATCGAGCGATAGTTGATTTAGGCGTGGTTTGGAGGAGGGTGCTTCTATCGGTCAGCGTGTGAGCGTAGGTGCGGCACCCGCTTTATTGGGGATGTTCCGCTTAAGTCCGTTTGTGCAGTTGTCGCATCACTGTGCGCCTGGTGTCCGGTTACGGCGGGTACGTCTAAAATCCCAAGGCGCAACGGGAGTCGGTTCGCGCCAAAGTCCTTGTTTCGTTTCTCGGGCCTCAATCTCAGCTGCTGCGTAAGCGCGGCGTTCGGCCAAGGGCTGCTCACGTTCGTATTGTTTGTAATGCCATGCCATTCCCGCGCGTAGCTGAGCCAAGTTTGCGTCTCGTCCGTCTACGATGATGGTTCCGACCTCTCGTCGATAGCGGTCGGTCTTGGCGAAGTTGACCGTCACGGTTCGCTGGAAAATCAGCCCTGCCAGGTGCTGTCGCGATACGTTTCCAAAAGGCTGCGACTTTTCGGGCGCATCGATACCGGCAAGCCGAACTTTGTGCTGCCGCTTGGATGCGTCGAGAATGGTGGCCGTGTCGCCGTCGGCGATAGAGACGACCAGGCCCGTGTAGGTTTCAGCTTGACTGAGGGAAGGGGCGGTGAGTGATGCTACGCACAACAGGGCGCCAACGAATCGCGCTTTCAGCATATGTGAAATGGATGGTTCAAAGAAGGGGGTGCAGTGTATCGGAAGAGGGTGGAGATGCCATCACGGCGCACGCCCTCCATTGTGTAAGCCGTGGCCGTGGTCTCTATCGCCTTGTCGCCGACACGGTCGCTTAAGATTTCGGCCCGCCTCGGAGGGGCTGTGCGCCGTGATGGCTGCCTTGGCTGGAAAGTTAATCCAGCACTGGCGAGCTCTCATGCTTGAGCAAATGAACGTACCCCTGGAAAGTCGTCATGCTTGAATGTCCAGTCATCTCCATGATTTGCATCATGTTGAGCTTGCCGGATTCACACAGACGGCTCGTCGCTTCATGCCGGAGGTCGTGGAACGTGATGTTTTCGACCTTCGCCCGTGTCTTGAGGCGCGCGAACGAGACGCATACCGAGTCAGGGTTCGGGAACTGGTGGAAAATCCGCGTCTCGCCTTTGGGGCGAGCGGCTCGTTGTTCAGCGATGATTTCGCGGGCTCGCTTACTCATCAGGACGACTCTGGCCATTCGTGTCTTCGTATGCTTCCCTGGGATGTTTAGCTTTCGGTCATCGGGGGAGAGGTCAGCCCATCTGGCAAACACGATTTCTTGTTCGCGCATCGCGGTCTCGAGCGCAAAGCCGATAATTGCGCGCCAGTCCTTTTCGCTGAACATGTTGTCCCTCGGCATTCCGGCTTTATAGAGGCGTTCCTCTTCGTCTGCTCGTAACCGGCGTTCGCGCCTTCCAGACCATCCATCGGGAATGGTCCCTTTCTCGAACGAGAACAGGTGTTCGTCGAGGTGGTACTTGAATGTCTTGGCGTGCCACTCGATAGCCTTTTTCAAGGCGTAGTAGAACTTTCGGACTGTCGCCGGCTTGTATGTTCGTTTCGGCTTCTCGTCGTCTTCCTTTTTTTCATCCCGCTTGATGGGCTCGTTGAGCAGCATTGAGAGGTAGTTTTCCACGTCTCGGTTCGTGAACGTTCGGATGGCGAACACACCCAGGTCATCTTGCACACGGCGGTAGTCCGTGACGCGGTTCGATGGCAGGGGCTTGAGCGATTGCTGTCGGTCTGTAAGGTAGTCTTCGATGATGTCGCGAATCAGCACTTTCGTGGTGTTGCGAATCGGTGCTCCAACGTCGATGGCAGTGTCAAGGCTGCGTTTCCATTTCACTGCTTCCTGACGTGTTCTGAAGCGTTTGGAACGGGTTTTCTCGCCACGTCGATGCACGCGAGCTTCGTAACGCTTGGTGCCGTCTTCCAGTACAATCTCTCGCACGCCGCTGTTGCTTTCCAGTCTGGCCATGGTGTTGGTCCTGGTGAGTTTGCTAGCAATGGTGGGTTTTTGGTGGGTTTTGGTCAAGACTGGTTATCTTGTTCATTGCTAACCCATTGAAAACTAAGTGATGGAGACGTGGCCGAGAGGTCGAAGGCACTCCCCTGCTAAGGGAGCAGACGGGCAAAACCTGTCTCAAGGGTTCGAATCCCTTCGTCTCCGCCATCACGGAAATGTTGTGGAAAAACCGCCTCTTAGGCGGTTTTTTTACGCCTGCGTCTTTTTGGGGCCATACCGCGACATATCCTGAGATACCGGCTTATCTATAAGCTCGCTGTCCCATTTGTGTCCCACGGGACACTTCACTTCCTGTGAAGGCGGTGTTTTTTCGTCGTGCGGGTCGATGGAGCGCACAGTTTTCTGCCTCGGTGTGTAAGCCCACCAGGTTGTTCGTAATCGGCAGTCGGCTGATCGGCGGTAGATGTTTCAATTCGGCGTGCGGTCCGTGCCAGTTGCAGTGATGCAACCAGAAGGGCACATGGGCCGCGCGCTGGTCTGAGGATTCGAAGGATCGGGCGTAGGCCCGATCGCGCAGGGCGGTCTGAATGAAGCGATCCGCTTTCCCGTTGGTGCGCGGCGTGTATGGCTTGGTGCGCAGGTGCCTGAGTCGCAGGCGCCGGCATGATCGCTTGAACATTCGGGGCTTGTAGCACGCACCGTTGCCGGTCAGTACGGGCTGGAAACGAATGCAAGACTGGCGTAATAGCGCACCGCCAGAAGCAGAGCGATGCAGGCGCTGCGCCCGCTCTCGTCTGAGCAGATGGTGCTGAAGGCGATACGCGAATGATCGTCGATTGCCACATGGACGTACGCCCAACCGGCCCCGGGTGAGTCTTGCCGACGATCGCCGGTTACCCGGTGCCCAGGGCGACGAAAGCGCCCAAGTTTCTTAATGTCCAGGTGCAACAGGCCGCCAGGAGTTGGGTACTCATAGTGCTGCTGCACCGGTTTGGCCGGCTCAAGGTTCGCCAGCCGGTTGAGCCCTGCGCGGAACAGGATACGCCCCACCGTGCTGTGCCCGACGCCCAGATCCTGACTAAATTTGATGGTATGGCTGTCGGCTCTTGCGTCGCTCGATGATCATCTGCTGGCGTTCGGTACTCAGTGCATGCGGGCAGCGGTGCGGGCGTGAAGAGCGGCTGTGCAAACCGCCCGGCCGTTCTTCTCAATCGCGCAGGCCATTGATGCAAGCGTCTTTGCCGAAGGAGTGGAGCTGGCAAACCAGGCGCGCTTCGTGGAAACGCTCGAAAACGCCAGCCTGCAAGGCTGGTACGTCGCCCGGCCGATGCCCGTGGAGGAGTTCGAGAAATGGATGGACGCACCGCCGCGGCCGAAAGGCGATAGCCAGTAATCGGCTCACCCCTTCCGGCTGGGTGTCTGCGGCAGCCTAGTTGACGCGGGCGCCGCTCGCGGGCGGATTGCGTGCAGCCAGCCCGGTTTCGGATTGCAGCAGCTCGACCATGTCACCCAGGATGGCGCTGGCCTCGTCGAGCAGGACGTCACGCCGGTTCTTGCCAGACTTCTCGGCGTCCAGTTCGGCGCGCAGGCTGCGTTCGCCGGCGATCAGGCCGTCGTCGCGAAGCGCCGCAATGGCGGCCGGGGCGGCTTCAGCGCTGTCGCCGGCTGCCGCGGCGCGTGCCAGCTCCCTGGCCTTGAGGCGCGCCTCCTGCATGCTGCGTTCGCGACGGCGCTCGACTTCGTTGAGCGAGATCTCGTTGCGCTTGCGCAGGGTGTTCAGTTCGGCGACGTCTTCCTCAAGATTGCGGTAACCGATGTCGCTCGTCACCCGGGCTGAGTGACGCAGCGTCAGCGCCGGCAGCAATTCCGCGAACTGGCCTTCCGGGGTGAAGGCGGCCGGCTGCACCTGCGTCCACGGCAAGGCGTTGTCGTAGCTCGACTCGCCAAAGTTCTCCTTGTCTGCCAGCGAGGGCAGGGCGATATCCGGGGTGACGCCCTTCAGTTGCGTGGTGCCGCCGGAGACGCGGAAGAACTGGGCGACCGTCATCTTCAGCTCGCCATACGTGGGCGTCCTGCTGGCGGCCATTTCATCGAGATCGAGCAGGGTCTGCACCGTGCCCTTGCCGAAGCTCTGCTCGCCGATGATCAGGCCGCGGCCATAATCCTGCACCGCAGCGGCGAAGATCTCGGAGGCCGACGCAGACGCGCGGTTGATGAGCACGCCAAGCGGGCCATCCCAGGCCTGGCCGGGGATCATGTCGCTCTCGACGCGGATCTGCCCCTGCGCGTTGCGCTGCTGAACCACCGGGCCGGTGTGGATGAAGAGACCGGTCAGGGCGATGGCTTCGTCGAGTGAGCCACCACCGTTGTTGCGCAGGTCAAGCAGCACCGCATCGACCGATTCGGCTTTCAGTTCGGACAGCAGCCGTGCCACGTCGCGGCTCGCGCTGCGGTAGTTGTCGTCGCCGTTGCGCCGCGCGCCGACGTCCTGGTAGAAGGTCGGCAGGGTGATCACGCCGACGCGCTTCCTGGCATCTGCGTTGCCGACGTCGAGGATGGTCTTGCTTGCAGCCTGTTTCTCCAGGGTGATGGTGTCGCGCACCATGACCACCCGCTTGTGCTCGGCGTCCGGGCCGGCGTCGGCGGGGAGGATGTCGAGCACGACCGTCGTGCCCTTTTCACCGCGGATCATGCCCACCACATCGTCCACCCGCCAGCCCACCACGTCCACAAAGGGCGTGTTCTCGCCCTGGGCGACGCCGGCGATGCGGTCGCCGACCGCAAGGCGCTCTGAGCGGCTGGCGGGCCCGCCTGCCACCAGTTCGCGGATGGTGACGTAGTCGTCACGCTCCTGCAGCACCGCGCCGATACCCACCAGCGACAGCTTCATCGAGATGGCGAAGTCCTCCGAAGCGCGCGGTCCGAGGTAACTGGTGTGCGGTTCGATCGACGCGGCATAGGCGTTCATGAAGACCTGAAACACGTCGCTGCTCTTCGCGCGCAAGGAGCGCGCGAGGGCGGTTTCGTACCGCCTGTCGAGCGTGGCACGGATCTCCTTTTCGTCCTTGCCGGCGAGCTTCAGGCGCAGCCAGTCGTTCTTTACCCGCTTGCGCCAGATGTCGTCGATCTCGGCCTGGGTAGCGGCCCAGGGCAGATCGGTACGCACGTAGCGATATTGTTCGTCGAGCTCGAAGTCGAAACCCTTTTCCAGCAGCTTGCGCGCCAGGCCCAGCCTTTCCTGCACGCGTTCCACATAGCGCGTGTAGATGGTGAAGGGCATGTCGAGCTGCTGGCCGGCGATGGCATCGTCGAGCAGGGTGCGGGCGACAGAGAACTGGTCGATGTCAGCCTGTATGAAAAACACGCGCTCGGGGTCGAGCGACTTCAGGTAGCGGTCGAAGATCTTCTCCGACATGCGGTCGTCGAGCGGCACCGCTTCGTAATGGTAGCGGCTGAGCAGTCTTGCGCTGACCGCCGCTGCCTCCGCCTGTGTCTCGTCCGGCTGCAGCGTGATGGGCGCAGGTGCCGGGGTGGCCGCCTGCACCGCGGTGGCCAGCGCCAGCAGAATCCAGGGGATGTTTCGCTTCATGTCGGGTGCTCCAGTGCAGTGTGCGCGATGCGTCCAGCGGGCTTGCAAAAGCCCCGGCACAGGGTGGCGGGGCGACAGGCAAACGGCCTGGTCGCCGGATTCCGCAAGCTTACCAGCCGGGACTGACGCGAATAAGACTCACGGCAGGCGAATCAGTTCGTGGCGGGGACTTTGTGCACGCTACCGTACCAGCCCGACGGCAGCCATTCCAGATCCTGTGCTTCATCGATGTCGTGCAGTTCCGGGAGCCGGGCGACGCGCCAGCCGATGCGCCCGATGCGGTCGAGGGTTTCGGCGGCGACCGTGGGCACACTCCAGTGCATGTTGTCGAACAGCGAAGCGTGAAAGCGGTTCAGCCCGAGCAGCGCATAGCCGCCGTCGGCGGTCGGGGTGATGGCTACGTCATGATCGGTCAGCGCTTGCGCTGCAGCGCGAAGCACATCGCTGTCGAGTGCCGGACAGTCGGTTCCGATCAGCAGCACCGGCATGCCGGTGTCGAGCCCGCGCGACGCCGCGCGTGCCATTCTGGCCCCAAGATCGCCTTCGCCCTGCCCGGACCATTGCAGCTCGGGCGGCAGGTTCAGTTCGTGCCAGGCCGGATCGGCGGCCGAGGGGGCCGCACACAGTTCCACCGGTCCGAGTCCGGCGCGCAGCGCGTTGTCGACGGTGTGGGTCAGCATGCGCTGCGCAAGCCGCGCGGCCCCGTCGGCGCCAAGCGCGGGGATGAGCCGGGTCTTGGCGTAGCCTGCAACGGGTGCTTTGGCAAAGATGATGATGCGGGTCGGTTTCATTGTCTTTCTGCCACATTCAGCCGTGACGCCAGGCCTGGTAACGTCCCACCCAGCCGAGCGCCGCCCGGGCAAGCAGCGGAAATACGCCAAGCAGCGCGAACGAGGCCAGCAGGCCGGGCGAGACAATGCCGCCAAGCCCGTCGATGCGGGCAAGCTGGGTGCCGGCGTTCACATACACCAGCGTGCCCGCGAGCATGCCGAGCTGGCTCACCCAGTAGAAGGTGGCGGCACGGATCGGCGTCAGCCCCATCAGCAGGTTGATCAGGAAGAACGGGAACACCGGCACCAGACGCAGGGTGAACAGGTAGAAGGCGCCATCCTTGCGCACCCCCTCGTTGAGCGCCTTGAGGCGGTCGCCGAAGCGCGCCTGCACGGTCTCGCGCAACACGTAGCGCGAGGCGAGAAACGCCAGCGTGGCGCCGATGGTCGATGCAAAGGACACCAGCACCATGCCCCACAGCAAACCGAAGAGCGCCCCGCCGGCCAGCGTCATGATGACCGCACCGGGCAGCGACAGCGCGGTGACCACGATGTAGATGCCCAGATACGCCAGCCCGAGCAGGATCGGCCACGCATCGCGCAGCGCGGTCAGGCGGTCCATGCCGGCCTTGAGCCCGTCCAGCGTGAGCAGTTGCTGCAGGTCGAACACGAAAAACAGCACGACCAGCAGTGCCGCGGCAAAGACGAGAGCGATCTTCTTCATCGTCATCAGGCCTGGAGTGCGCCGCCACAACTGCTGCCCTGGCCGGCGGTGCAGCCATAGCAGTGGTCCGCCACCCGCACCGGATCGCCAGCGGGGTTGGTCTTGAGCAGGTCGCGCAGATGCGGACGAACGGGCATCGAGGCGCCGGGCAGGGCGAGGCCCAGTTGCTGGTTGAAATCGCAGTCGTACAGATAGCCCTGCCAGTCGACACTGACCAGACTGCGGCACATCACACCTGCAAGGTTGTCCTCGTGGTAGTTCGTCTTCAGCAGCTTCATGTAGGTGTTGAACTGCCCCTTCGAGATCAGCATCGAGCCGAAGCGCTGAATCGGCATGTTGGCCAGAGCATAGAGCTCATTGAAGACGATGCCGAAGTGCTCGAACAGCTCGCGCTTGTAGTCAGCCTGCAGGCTGACCTGGTCGGGGGGCAGTGACGGGCCCTGGGGGTTGTAGACAAGGTTCAGCACCAGCCCGGTGCCGGGCTTGCCGTAGCCCAGCGCATTGAGCGCCTGCAGGGCGGCGATGCTCTTGTCAAAGGTGCCCTTGCCGCGCTGCTTGTCGACGTTTTCCAGCGAATAGCAGGGCAGGGAGGCAACCACCTCCACCTGCTGCTCGGCGAGGAACTGGCCGAGATCTTCCTGACCGGGTTCAAACAGGATGGTCAGGTTGCAGCGATCGATCACCTTCACGCCCTGTGCCCGTGCCGAACGGACCACTTCTCGGAAGGCCGGATGCAGTTCGGGGGCGCCGCCGGTGAGGTCGATGGTCTCGATGCCGCGGGCCTCGATCACCTGGGTGACGAGCGCGAGATTCTCGGCGTCCATCATCTCGGTACGGTTGGGGCCGGCATTGACATGACAGTGCAGACAGGTCTGGTTGCAGCGATAGCCCAGATTGACCTGCAGCGTGGTCAGCCGGTCGCGGCGCAGAGCGGGGAAGGCGGTGGCCTGGAGCAGGGGCAGGGTGGCGTGCATGGATGTCCTTGTATCGTGAATTGCGGCGACCGTTCGCGTGATCGCCCTGTGCACGTGTAGTCGAATAAGGACGCTGTGACCTTACAACCGGGCCAGGGTTCTGCAGAACTCAGGACGCAAGCACGATTTCCGGCAACGCAGAGAGATCCCCGATCATGCCGTCGGGCATTGATGGCAGGCACTCCGGCGGCTGCCTGAAACGGTTGCACCACATCACCCGGCAGCCAAAAGCCTTCGCCGAAAATGCGTCCCAGCTGCTGGCCGAAACGAAACAGCTGCGATCGGCGCCAACGCCGAGGTGCTTTTCGGGCAAGGCGTAGACGCTCGGGTGCGGCTTATACACCCCGACTTCCTCGACCGATACGACTGCGTCGAAGAATGCGCTCAGGCCCGCATGGTGAACCGCTGCCGACAGCATGGCGGGCGAGCCGTTGGACAGGATCGCGAGCTTCATGCCGCCGGTCTTGAGCCGTTGCAGGGTTTCGCTCACTTCCGGGTAGGCCGGGATGCTCATGTAGCAGGCCATGAGCTGGACCTTGAGGTCGGGGCGGTCCAGATTGAAGCTCGACAACGCAAAGCTGAGCGCTTCCCCGGTGACCTGCCAGAAGTCCGCGTGGTGACCGGCGACGCTGCGCAGCCAGGTGTACTGGAGCTGCTTCGCACGCCATAGCTCAAGCACGTCCTTCGCCTTGTCGCCGAGCGCGACCTCGGCGCCGCGGGCGACACTGGAGATGTCGAACAGGGTCCCATAAGCATCGAAGATGCAGGCTTTGACGCCCTCCAGTCTGACTGTTTTCATGGTCTCCTCTTCGTGCCTGGGGTTGGCGAGTGTCGTTCAGGTGCTGCTCAGCGATTTGCCGATATCATATCCTCGACCGGTGCGCGCGCGGCTGCGCTCTGAATCACGCGTGAGATGAGATCGGTGTCGGCCTCGGGCTCAAGCGCCGCGGGATTGCCCTTGCGCCCGGTCGGCACCGCGTGCGGCCGACCGTCGTCACCTTGCTCGAGGTGGTACTCGCCGCCGCAGGAGCGGCAGTACACCTCTTCCCCCGCCTGTGCCTCCCGCCTCACCACGAGGGTGGGGCCGCACATCACGCAGTTCTGTAGCGGAATGCCCTCGTCGCTGTGCCCGGCGATGTGGTCGAGCAGGCCGGCTTCTCCGAGGGTGATGAATTGCGCGCCGAGGTCGCGATCGAACTGGGTGCCGAGGCGGGCGCGGATGATGTCCAGCGCCTGTGCAATCGGCATGCCCTTGCGATACGGGCGGCTGCTGGTCATGGCGTCGAAGGCGTCGCAGACGCCGACGAGACGGCCATCCAGCGGAATCGCGTCGCCCGCCAGTCCGTGCGGATAGCCGCGGCCATCCGGAGTCTCGTGATGATGCAGTACCGCAGGGCGCACCAAAGCTGCCAGCGGATGACCGGCGAGCATGCGTGCGCCGACGTCGGGATGGGTCCTGATGACTGCGTATTCGTCGTCGGTGAGCTTGTCCGCCTTGCGCAGGATGGCGTCCGGAATGCCGATCTTTCCCAGGTCGTGCAGAAAACCGCCAATCTCGATGCGCGCCAGCGCCCCGCCGCTGATGCCGGCCGCCTCCGCGAGCAGGGCCGAGTAGCGCGACACGCGCCACAGGTGGCCTCCCGTGTACGGGTCCCGCGCCTCGACAACCCAGGCCATGACCAGCAGGCTGGCCAGCATCTGGGCAGACCTGTCGTCCGCCACCTTGCGTCGAGGTTTGAAATAGTCGAACAGACTCATGCGCGCTACTCTCTGATGTGCTTCCCCAGCCACTGTAACATTGGCGGAGAGGCCTGCGCTGTGCGCCGAATGCGTGCGGGTTTGCGTACCCTCGTGGCCTTGAAGCCGGCCTCGCGGAGCCGGTTCGCGAGCGCCGCCAGCGGGGGGAATGCGTCGGCTGGAATCCCGCCCACGGCCATGAAGGCCTTGCGACTGACAAACAGCGGCGCCGCGGCTTCGCGTTCGGCATGGCGACCGGTGATGGCATCGGGCAGGCTGGCCAGCAGGCGTCGCCAAGGTGTGCCGCTGATGCGCAGGTCGATGCGTCCCCACTCGCAAGCGTCGTCCTGCATGGCCTGGTCGATCAGCTGGTCGGCGAAGGCGGGCAGCACGATGCCGGCCCCGGCCAGCAGCAGCACCTCGGCGCTGGTGAACGCGGCGGCGACATTGAACTGCCGGGCGGC
>TARA_R110001583_G_scaffold88591_1_pt1 | contig 24814 bp, 23 predicted proteins | sample TARA_R110001583 | Tara Oceans TARA_R110001583 (sample SAMEA4398432) | marine metagenome | biome: Polar Biome; feature: [MES] marine water layer (ENVO:01000295) within the mesopelagic zone...; material: water (ENVO:00002006), including particulate matter (ENVO:01000060) such as...... | reverse complement strand
GGTAAGCCTCAATTATTATTTCATTGTGAGACTAAGAAAATTTCTTGGTGAGTGCAATAGGGAGATGAATATAAATGTAAATAAATTGTAAAATTTGTGTTTTAGTCAAATTCCAGGTATAAAAAAACCGACATATAGTCGGTTTTTTAAATATTACACTAATGTAATCAGAAAAACATGAAGTGCTACAAGCCTATAGGGCTTTGATAGCAGCATTCAAACGGCTCTTACTACGAGCTGCTTTGTTTTTATGAATAAGACCTTTACTTGCATAACGGTCTAAAATTGGCGTAGCAGCAGCTAATTCTTTAGTTGCTACTTCTTTATCACCGGCTTCAATTGCTGCAAGTACTTTTTTAACTAAAGTACGCATCATTGAGCGACGGCTTCCATTGTGTTGACGGCGCTTTTCAGATTGTACTGCGCGTTTCTTAGCTTGCTTTGAATTAGCCAAGGTGACTCCTAAAAAATGTTAGATAAGCTTAAATTTAAGGCGACGAAATATGCCTTTTTTTTAGCTAGTTGTCAAATGATTTAATTGCTTTATGTTATAAAAAGTTAATAAAAAAGCAATTAAATTGAATTTTGCTTGTTCTTGTTGTGAACGGACGTAAGTATACATTGTTTATGTAGATAAAATCATTACATAATAGCCTCTTCTTTTAGATAATTATTTCTTTTCTCTTTTTCTTTTATTTTTGAGGGCGTTTTTTTGAGTAAAAAGCTAATAAAATCAGGAATTATTGTCAGTGCAATGACCTTGGTTTCCCGTGTGTTGGGCTTAGTGCGCGATGTTGTCATTGCTAATGTTATGGGCGCAGGAGCAATGGCGGATGTTTTTCTTTTTGCCAATAAAATTCCTAACTTTTTTCGTCGCCTCTTTGCCGAAGGTGCTTTTGCTCAAGCATTTGTGCCAGTTTTAAGTGAATACCATACTAAAGATGAAATAAATGCCCAGTCAAGAGGCCACGATGATAACAACGGTAAGCTTGATGTTTCCCTTGACGAGACGCGGCGTTTAATTGCGCAAGTTTCTGGTACGTTAGGCGTTATTATTACCTTAGTTACACTTTTTGGCATGTTGGCATCACCGTTATTTGTTATTTTATTTGGTGGCGGTTGGTTTGTTGATTGGTTTCATAATGGGCCTGAAAGCGTTGGCGGTGAAAAATTTGAGCTGGCGTCTAGCTTATTGAAAATCACTTTTCCCTATCTATGGTTTATTAGTTTTACTGCACTTGCGGGCGCTGTACTCAATACCATGGGGCGCTTTGCTGTTGCCGCTTTTACACCAGTACTGCTTAATATAGCGATTATTTTAATGGCGGTATATGGCGCTGAATATACTCAAAGCCCTGCTTATGCACTGGCATGGGGAGTGTTTTTTGGCGGCTTGATTCAGTTTCTTTTTCAAATCCCTTTTTTGTATAAAGCCGGTGTTTTAGTTAAGCCTTGTTGGTCTTGGCACAGTAAAGGGGTTACTAAAGTTCGCACGTTGATCATTCCTGCTTTGTTTGGTGTGTCTGTCACTCAAATTAATTTACTCCTTGATACCTTGATTGCCAGTTTTTTAATTACTGGTTCGATTAGTTGGCTTTATTACGCTGATAGATTATTAGAATTTCCGTTAGGTTTATTTGGAATTGGTATTGCGACGGTTATTTTACCTAGCTTAGCCAAACTGCACAGCAAAAACAGTAATACAGAATTCACCGCGACTTTAGATTGGGGGATTAAAATTATTTCTTTGTTTGGTTGGCCTGCTTTAGCCGGGCTTATGGTACTGGCACAGCCTATTATTATGGTGTTATTTATGCGCGGTGAGTTTTCACAAGAAACAGTTATCCAGGTGTCATATGCTTTATTTGCGTATCTATCTGGCTTGTTAAGTTTTATGTTTATTAAGGTATTAGCGCCAGGTTATTACGCAAGGCAAGATACTAAAACGCCAGTAAAAATTGGCATAATAGCAATGGTTTCTAATATGGCCTTTAATTTAATGCTTGCACCCTTTTTCGGTTTTGTTGGTTTGGCTATTGCTACGACTATGTCGGCAACATTAAATGCTTGGCTACTTTATCGTGGTTTAAAGAATGCAGGTGTTTATCATTTATCAAAAAGCACCAAAACTTTTATCGGTAAATTAGTGTTGTCAGCATTAGTGATGGCGTGGGTGGTTTATCAATTATCCAATGACTTTGATGTGTGGTTAGCGATGAGTTTTACTGAGCAAGTTCAGCAGTTAATCGTGTGTATTGGCGGCGGTTGCTTAAGCTATTTTGTTATGATTGCCTTATTAGGTGTTCGCCTTGGTGATTTTAAGGTGAAAAATTAAAAATAATATTTAGGAAGTACTGATTATTATTGCTCATTAATATATAATTTGCCGATTTATTTTATCTACATATTTTCTTTAGGCTTAAAATACAAGCCATGCAGTTAGTTCGCGGTATGTACAGAAGAGTAATAGTAATGCAGTTAGTTCGCGGTATTCATAATATTCAGTCAGAAGATCACGGCTGTGTATTAACTATAGGTAATTTTGATGGTGTCCATAAAGGGCATCAGCGTGTTATTGCGGCTTTAGTTGCCAAGGCTAAGGCGCTAAATTGTGCTGCTGCAGTGTTAGTGTTTGAACCACAACCACAAGAATTGTTTGCCCCAGACAAAGCACCAGCGCGACTTTGTCGTTTACGAGACAAGTATTCACTGCTTGCGAAATTAGGTGTTGAACGATTAATTTGCGTCAACTTTACTCGAAAATTTGCCAGCCAAAGTGCACAGCAATTTATTGAACACTTGTTAGTGGAGAAATTAGGCATACAGCATTTAATTGTTGGTGATGATTTTCATTTTGGTAAAAATCGTCTTGGTGATTTTACTATGTTATCTGAGGCGGGGAAAAAATTCGGCTTTGAGGTAACGGATACTGCTAGTTGTAAAATGGCTAATTGTCGTGTGAGTAGCACAGCAATACGACAAGCGTTAGAGCAAGACAACTTAAACGATGTTGAAATTATGCTCGGTCGACCTTATTCAATAATAGGTAAAGTTTTCCATGGTGATAAACGTGGACGACAATTAGGCTTTCCAACAGCAAATGTTTTATTGAAAAGACGAAAGTCGCCCTTAGATGGTGTTTTTGCTGTGGTAGTTAATACCAATAACGGCACATTTAACGGCGTTGCTAATATTGGCTCTAGACCTACAGTAAATGGTATAAGACAACAATTAGAAGTACATATTTTTAACTTTAATGATGATCTTTATGGTCAATGCATTGAAGTAATTATTAAGAAAAAACTTCGCAAAGTGATGAAGTTTGATAGCCTAGAAGCATTAACTGCACAAATAAAGCAAGATAGTGAGCAGGCTAAACAAGTGTTAAATAATATAGATTAACCAATGTAGATTAAACAATCTAAGTTAGGCATGTGCCTAATAATTTGAAAAATTTAAACAACCGGATAATGATTTAAATGAGTGATTATAAACAGACCCTGAATTTGCCAGCTACGCCGTTTGCCATGAAGGGCAATATGGCAAACCGTGAACCTAATATGCTCAAAGAATGGGCTGCTAAAGATTTGTACGGAAAAATTCGTGCAGCAAAAGAAGGTAAAAAATCATTCGTTTTGCATGACGGTCCTCCCTACGCAAATGGAAGTATTCACCTTGGTCATGCAGTCAATAAAATATTAAAAGACATTATTGTTAAATCAAAAACATTGTCTGATTTTAATTCGCCTTACGTGCCCGGTTGGGATTGTCATGGTTTACCTATCGAGTTAATGGTTGAGAAAAAAATCGGTAAGCCAGGTCACAAAGTTTCAGCCAGTGTTTTTCGCGAAAAATGTCGTGAATATGCTGCTAAGCAAGTAATTGGTCAAGGTGAAGATTTTAAACGTTTAGGTATTTTTGCTGACTGGGAAAAACCTTACTTAACGATGGATTTTGATACAGAAGCCAATATCATCCGAGCTTTAGGTAAAATTGCTGAGAATGGGCATTTACACCAAGGTTTTAAACCGGTCCACTGGTGTACAGATTGTGGTTCTTCTTTAGCTGAGGCTGAAGTGGAATATCAAGACAAACACTCCCCAGCGATTGATGTGAAGTTTACTGCGGTAGATTCTGGCGTTGTGGATAAATTTAATCACCCTGACAATCATCAAGGTGAAGGTGTTGTTTCAGTTATTATCTGGACTACAACACCTTGGACATTACCTGCTAACCGTGCCGTTGCGGTGAATGCAGATGTTGAATATACGTTAGTGCAATGTGAAACAGAGCAGGGCAAAGAACGTTTGATTTTAGCCTCAGACCTAGTCACCAGTTGTATGGACCGTTTTGGCATTGATAAATACCATGCATTAGGTTTTTGTCAAGGTAGCGATTTAGATCTAGTGCAATTAAAACACCCTTTTTATGATTTTACCGTGCCAATGATTTTAGGTGAGCATGTTACTACTGACTCAGGTACAGGTTGTGTTCATACGGCTCCAGGCCATGGTGTTGAAGATTTCGTGGTAGGTAAAACATATAATCTTGAAGTGGCAAACCCTGTTGGTGCTAATGGTGTTTATTTAGAAGACACCCCGTTATTTGCCGGACAACATGTTTTTAAAGCGAATGCGAATGTGGTTGAAACGTTGAAAGAACATGGCACACTTATGCACCATCATGCGATAGAGCATTCTTATCCACATTGCTGGCGTCACAAAACGCCTTTAATTTTCCGTGCAACACCGCAATGGTTTATCAGCATGGACAAGGAAGGTTTACGTCAAGATTCATTGAAAGAAATTGAAAAAACACAATGGATCCCTGATTGGGGACAACGTCGTATTGAATCGATGGTTGAAGGTCGCCCCGATTGGTGTATCTCGCGCCAGCGTACGTGGGGCGTGCCAATGGCATTGTTCATACATCAAGACACAGGTGCTTTGCATCCACGTAGCATTGAGTTAATTGAAACGGTTGCTAAGCGTGTTGAAGAAAAAGGCATTCAAGCGTGGTTTGATTTAGACGCAGCCGAGCTTATCGGTGATGACGCCAAAGAATACATTAAAGTACCAGATACCTTAGATGTGTGGTTTGATTCAGGGACTACCCATTACTCAGTAGTCAAAGCGCGTGAAGAATTTGACGGTATTGCTGACTTATACCTTGAAGGGTCAGATCAACATCGTGGTTGGTTTATGTCATCTATGATTTCATCAGTGGCGATGAATGGTAAAGCACCTTATAAACAAGTCTTAACACATGGCTTTGTGGTGGATGCTAACGGTCGAAAAATGTCTAAATCTATAGGCAATGTGATCACGCCTAAAGAAATCACTAATACGTTAGGTGCTGATATTTTACGTTTATGGACTGCGTCGGTAAATTACACACAAGAGATCACCGCAGGCGACGAAATATTTAAACGTCAAGCGGATGCTTATCGTCGTATTCGAAACACCTCTCGCTTTTTATTATCAAATTTAAATGGTTTTGAACCAGCGCAGCATTCTGTTGCTTTTGAAGACATGGTTGCACTTGATCGTTGGGTTGTAGATAAAGCGGCACGCTTACAAGATGAAATTATCAATGCCTACAACGAATATGAATTTCATGTGGTAGTACACAAACTAATGAATTTCTGTACCACTGAGCTAGGTGGCTTCTATTTAGATATTATTAAAGATAGACAATATACCGCAAAAAGTGATTCTAACGCTCGTCGTTCTTGTCAAACAGCTATGTACTTAATTGTTGAAGCAATGACTGCTTGGATGGCGCCTATTTTATCATTTACCGCACAAGAAATTTGGCAAGCATTACCAACGCCAGCTAACGGTGAACGTGATGAATTTGTATTCACTGGTGTTTGGTTTGATGGTTTAGCAACGATGCCAGAAGACACTGACCTAGATAATGAGTATTGGAGCGAACTATTATTAGTACGCGCTGAAGTTAACCGTGCATTAGAGATTGCTCGTAAAGAAAAAACCGTAGGTAAAGCGCTTGAAGCACAGGTAACTTTATATGCAACGGCGGAGCTAGCACAAAAATTAGCCCAAGTAGGTGATGAATTACGTTTTGTCCTTATTACCTCTAAAGTGACGCTTAATGTTGTTAGTGATACAAGCCAAATTCCTGATAGCGCGACAGTTACTGATATTGACGGTTTATGGCTGTCAGTTGCTGCAGCAGAAGGTGTTAAGTGTGATCGATGTTGGCATGTAACGACTGATGTGGGCACCCATGACACTCACCCAAGTTTATGTGGTCGTTGTATTACCAATGTTGATGGCGAAGGTGAAGCAAGAAAATATGCATAAAATATTTACTGCTTTCAATAATTCAGGCTTACGTTGGCTTTGGCTAACGCTAGTTTGTTTAGTGCTTGACCAGGTAACTAAGCATTGGGTTGTTGGTTCATTTAATTTATATGAATCACTAAACGTATTACCTATTTTTAGTATCACTTATGTTCACAACCCCGGTGCCGCTTTTAGCTTCTTAGCTAATCAAGATGGTTGGCAACGTTGGTTTTTTACCACTATAGCCGCGGTTGCCTGCATTGTGTTTATTGTTTGGTTAGCAAAAATGACTAAATCGCAAACCTTATTAAGTATTGCTATTGCGCTGATGCTAAGTGGTGCCATGGGAAATTTGATTGATCGTGCTTTGTTTGGTTATGTTATCGATTTTTTAGATTTCCACTGGTCTGGTAATCATTTTCCTGCTTTTAATGTCGCTGATTCAATGATTTTCATTGGTGCTGCCTTGATGATTTTAGAGTCCTTTACTGGTGATACTAAAGCAAACGATTAGAATTTAAGTCGTACTGAAGTGCGACAATGGATAAGAAGATAAAAAATGACAAACGAAATAACAATTAAAGCTGATTCAACAATTTTAGTACACATCACTATGAAGTTAAGTGATGGCTCAGCTGCTGATAGTACAAAAGTAAACAACAAACCCGCTAAAATAATTATGGGTGACCAGAGTATCTCTGCTCCTTTTGAAGCACAATTATTGGGGATGACTACGGGGACAACTAGAGAGTTTTCGCTTGAAGCTGTCGATGCCTTTGGTGAGTCTAATCCTGATAATATCCATTATATGGATATTGACAAGTTTTCAGCAGAAGTCCCGGCAAAAGTCGGTAATATCATCACTTTTTCTCAACCAGGTGGCGAGTTACCCGGTATGATTCAAGAGGTTAATGGTAATTCAGTAACTATTGATTTTAATCATCCATTAGCGGGTCAAGCCGTGACTTTTGTGATTGATTTAGTAGAAATATTATAAATTGAAGTCGCAAGTTTATCGTACCGAGTGACGAACTCACTTTACTTCGACACTCATAGCTTTTAACTCGCAGCCGACCACTAGTAAATGATATTGAGAATATTATGGAAATTATTTTAGCGAACCCTCGTGGTTTTTGTGCCGGTGTTGACCGAGCTATTAGTATTGTTGATAGAGCGTTAGACTTATTTGGTGCACCTATCTATGTGCGTCATGAAGTCGTACATAACAAATTTGTGGTTGATGGTTTAAAAAGTCGTGGTGCGGTTTTTGTTGAAGAGCTTGATGAAGTTCCTGACGACAGCACGGTTATTTTTAGTGCCCATGGGGTTTCTAAAGCGGTGCGTAACGAAGCTAAAAAACGTGACTTAAAAGTATTTGATGCGACATGCCCATTGGTGACTAAAGTACATATGGAAGTTGCTCGCGTGAGTCGTAAGAATATTGAATGCGTACTTATTGGCCATACAGGTCACCCAGAAGTTGAAGGTACCATGGGGCAGTATGATAGTGACTCAGCGGGTATTTACCTAGTTGAATCAGCAGAAGATGTCTTAAGCCTTGAAGTAAAAGATCCAGGTAAACTTTATTTTTGCAGCCAAACAACACTCTCAGTAGATGACACCTCTGATGTGATTGATGCTCTTCGAGCGAAATTCCCTTTAATTGAGGGGCCGCGCAAGGATGATATTTGTTACGCTACTCAAAATCGTCAAGATGCAGTTCGCGCTATTGCTAGCCAAGTAAACTTATTATTAGTGGTTGGTGCTAAAAATAGCTCTAACTCTAATCGCCTAAGAGAAGTTGCTGAAAAAATGGGAACAACATCTTATCTTATTGATACCGCAGATGATATTGAGACTTCCTGGTTAGAAAACGTTGATAAAATTGGTGTTACCGCAGGTGCATCCGCGCCGGCAATATTAGTAAGGCAAGTTATAGAATCATTAAAAGACCATGGTGCCCATGAGGTTAATGAATATCCTGGCCGTAAAGAAGATATTGTATTTGCAGTACCAATAGAATTACGCTAATCTTAAGTTGATTGTATTTTAACCGCTTTATTTGATGTGTTGGCTGTATCCAAGGAGAATAGATATAGTCAGTATCAATGTACACAGGCATATATTTCGGATGTATTTTTAAGGAAATAATACAGACAAAAAAGGATATGGGCTAATGCTGTTCATACTAGTGATTTTTAGCACATATGAATTTTCCCAAGAGTCTTTAGCTAATGTAAAATCGACTCTCACTATTTTTATTTTTAAAAATAGTGTAGTCTTAAATACAGTTATCTTAAAAGTAACCCCCCTAAAAGATAATGGATTATCAAAAGTTAAAAATATTTTTTTACTAAAAGAACTTATTTTCACATCCCCCCAACTGAAAATCACTCTTTTCAAAACTGTTTTTTTACAGTTAGCTCTCATTTGTTTTGTCGATTCAATATTAGGATCAGGCAATAAGAAGAGTCAACTTATAAAGAGAAAAGCTAATGTCTCAACGTATTAATACTGATCGCCTCAGTACTCATGGTTTCAATGCTCACGGTCTCAAAAAAAGTGCAGCAAAACAAAAAGGGATGACTTTTATCGAAGTTTTGATCTCCTTAGTTATTATGGTTACGGGTATTTTAGGCGCCGTTGCTATGCAAGCCACCGCTAAAAAGGGTAGTTTTGATGCCATGCAGAGGTCATTGGCCTCAAGTTTAGCTCAAGATATTGTTGAGCGTATGCGCAGTAATGATGCGACCATTTTAGCAAACTATGCAGGCACAAATTATGGTGAGGCTTTAGGCTCGTCAGTACCTAGTTGTACAACTTCGGTTGGTTGTAATTCTGCTAATATGGTGACAAATGATTTATATGAATGGGAACTAGCTTTAATGGGCGCAGATGTTAAAAGTGGCACTAGTAATGCCGGTGGCTTGGTCGATGCCAGAGCATGTATAAATATAAATGTTAATGCTGTAACTGTAGTGATCACATGGGAAGGACGCAGTAAAATAAAAAATAATTCAGATGACAGTACAAGAGATTGTAGCTCCCTTAAAGGTGAACGTCGCCAAGTTCTAGTTGAAGCCTTTGTTTATTAATGGCATGAGAAAGTAGTAGCAAGTATGAAAAATATTAACAGTAGATATCAGCAAGGTTTTAGTTTGTTAGAAGTCTTTATTGCTTTGGCAATAGGCTTAGTGATCTTTGCAGGTGTATTAAGTGTTTTTGTAGGTATGAGGACTACGGTTACAGAAACGACTAGCTTTGGAGAGCTTCAAGAGAATGGCCGCTTCGCTATGAGTCTATTAACAGATGATATTTCAAAACAAGATTTTTGGGGGGATTATACTGGAACTATGGATGCTTCTAGTATAAGTCATGGACTTGCCGCCCCTGCTAATGATTGTAAGGGAGAAGGAGTCAATAATTCTTCTTTTCCGGTAGCGACAGGAACGTTTCGTACTATATGGGGAAAAACTGTTAGCAATACTGATCCCATGGGCTGCTTTACTGATGCTAAAACGGGGTCAGACGTTATTCAAATAAAGAGAGTTTTAGCTGCTGATTTAGTTGATGGAGTTGGGGATCCCATTGCTACTGCCCCGGTAGGAAATTATCATTTGGTTACCAATAGTAATGATGGCATTTTATTTGGTAGTGGCGCTGTACCTGCAGTTGATAATGGTCGGGTTTGGCAGTATCAACACCATGTTTATTATGTTAAAGAAGATGCTCAAGGTGGTAATAAGGTACCTGTTTTAATGCAAGGACAGTTAACTAACCGAATGTCATTTTCACCGATAATTGATGGTATTGAAATGATCCGCTTTATGTATGGTTATGATGACGATACTGATCCTGAAGCACCGGGTTATGGAGTAGTAGATGCTTTTATTTCAGCAGAAAGTATGACCAATGCCGAGTTATGGGACAATCCTGGCGGTACAAAAATAATTGCGGTGAAAATATATGTGCTAGCACGAAATATTTTACCTGATAATAAATACACCAATACTAAAACTTATTTTTTAGGTGATTTAAATGATGGCAACGGTATAACGTTTAATGATAATTATAGACGATTGTTATTTAGCTCTACAGTGACATTGTATAATGCGAGGGTCGACTCATGGTAAATCAAAAGCTTATATTAAATAACTTTACCTATGGTAATAGTAAACAAAAAGGTGTTGTGTTGATTGTCTCTTTGGTTTTCTTAGTTGCTTTAACCGCAGTTGCTGCAGCGCTAATGCAAAATACTACTACAGATATGAAAATGTCGGGAGCTAGTGAAGAAAAGGTAGTTGCAGAGCAGGAGGTTGTTAGCGCTATCGATGAATATATCTTTTCACAAGTTACAGCAGGTATGGGAAATAACGGTTTTGCGCAACCAATCGGATCATTTAAAGATGTAGATGGCAATTCAATTGCTAAGGCTATTGATCTTAGTATCGATGGTGATTTGCCTATAAGTAATAAAAAAGGTACAGGAGATATTGACTCAGCAACACTTAGCCTAGCTAACAATCAATTCCAACTTGAAGCTGATTGCCCTCACTCTAAATCTGCGTCATCAGCACAGGTATTTACTTGTAATGTTTTAAGAATACAAATAAGTAGAAAATATGGCCGTAACAAAACGAGCACGGTGGAAGTGAATTCAGGCATAGCACAACACTTATTAAAATAACTGTTATCACTATTTTCAGTTAGGTAATAAATAGAAATGTCTTCCATAATGGGATTTTATTATGAAAAAATTAATAGCATTAAGTTTACTCGCTATCTCTGTAGTATCAATAATGTCTTTGGCATTGGCTGAAGATATTGAATTATATATCAGTGATGTTGTAAGGGAGGCAGGAAAAAGCACCAAGGTATTAATTATTTTTGATAACTCGGGCAGCATGGCAACAGTTGACGAGGTAAATGCTCCTTATCTGAAAGATGGAGCTGCTTTGCCTGTTCATTACGAGCCTGAAAGTTCATCTAATGCCTATAATGATACCGCTACATATTTTAATGTCGGAGGGGCTGATGGAACATCAACTATTCCTGACAGCCCGAGTGATGCTCGACGATTTTTAGCAGATATAAATAGCTGCCATACCTCAAAGGCTTTATTAGCTAAATATGGCCGTTATACTGGGCGACTTCGTGAATATACCTACCAAGGTCAAACTGGCTCTTGGGAAGAACTCCCTTCAAATAATGGTCTTAATATTGAAGTTATAGACTGTGAAGATGATGCCTACATATTAGATAGTAATGATAATGTTGTTAATGAGGGAAGTACAGTAAATGCCACTGGCGTTGATGTTGGTTACCCGGTAAATGAACAAGGTAGTAAAAACACCCCTATTTATCATGCTAACCCTAGTCCAAAAATAAGCACAAATGTTGATTGGTCTTCTGGCCGTTATGTGACCTTGTATACTGCAAATTACTTGCGTTGGTATCACACTACAACCAAAGAAAAAATTGATCAAGCTCGGATGAAAACAGCACAAAATAGTATAACGAGTGTGATTAATACCACGCCATCTATTGATTTTGGGCTTGAGATTTTTAATTATGATAAAGGTGATAGCCTTAGTGATGGTAATGGTGGACGGATTGCCATTGGTATAAGAAAAATGACCGCGACTAATAGGGCCTCTTTACTTGATGTGATCAATGAGCAATTAACCAGTGAAACGTGGACGCCATTGTGTGAATCGCTTTATGAAGCTAATCAGTATTTTTCAGGTGGTATTGTTGATTTTGGTGATGATGATATAGATGTAGGAAGTGGACCCGGTAGCTATGTTAAAAATACTCCACCACGAGATATACTTATTGAAGCTGACGGAAGTTATATCTCTCCTTTTAGTGATTGTGCAAGTAGCGTTTCTCATGTCATTTTAATAACCGACGGTGAACCAACCAATGATTATGGTGCGGATAGTAAAATATTAGCATTAACATCTAAGGTACAAAAAACGGATTCTGATAACTATCCTGAATTTGATGTAGATGGTAACCCAGTGATGATCGACGTCGCTTTTACTGATGAAGTTTCGTACTTCAATAATGATCCTTATTCAGCTGATGGAAGCAATAGCTATTTGCCAGCGCTAGCAGGTTGGATGAGTACGTATGATGTGAATCCTGATTTAGACGGAATTCAAACAGTACTAACCCATACTATTGGCTTTAGTAGCGGCGCGGATGATGCAAAGGCATTATTAGAAGAAACAGCAACTCGAGGTCAAGGTGAATTTATTTTTGCTCAAACTGGCCTAGACTTAACTACAGCTTTAACTAATATATTAGGTGGGCTTGAACCAGGTAACGACAGCTTAACATCAGCCTCTGTTGCTGCGAATAATTTTGACAGAACTCAAACGTTAGATTCAGTTTATTATGCTATGTTTGACCCTCAAAATAGTCCTAGATGGCAAGGGAATTTAAAAAAATATAAAGCGGTAAATGGTGAATTAACCGGCGTCGGTGGTGTTAAAGCTATCTGTGAAAATGAAGATGGAATTAGAACATTTTGTCCCACAGTAAAAAGTTACTGGTCACCAAGTATTGATGGCGATACTGTCAGTAAAGGGGGGGTTGCAGCATGGTTCAAGACCAAACAAGTAAGTGATAGAACAGTTTATTTAGACAGTGGTAAAGGCGCTTTAATCGCCTTTGATCGTACACATTTAGAAAGTGCTTTTACCAACCAAGCAGGTCTTGCTTCTGAATTGGGAGTAGCCGGTGCGACAGATAGCGATGGTACTGACATTGAAAGTGGTGAAATTGATAAAATGATCAATTGGGCCAAAGGCATGGATGTCGATGATGATGACAATGATAAAAGTACCACCGATATGCGTAACGATGTTTTTGGTGATCCACTACATTCTAAGCCTTTAGTTGTTAATTATGGCGACAGCATCAGAATTGTTGTGGGTACTAATGCGGGTGCTTTACACATGTTCGAAGATAGTGGCACTACGGTAAAAGAAAACTGGGCTTTTATGCCTAAAGAGTTTGTTAATAATATTAAAGGCTTACGAGATAATTACTCTTCAGTTGATAAAATTTACGGTATTGATGGCGAAATTACTATTTTATTAAATGATATCAGTGGTGATGGAGTCATTAATGGCAATGATACTGCTTGGATTTTCTTTGGTTTACGCCGTGGTGGCAGCTCATATTATGCTTTAGATATTAGTGACCCTGATGTTGCACCAAAATTAATGTGGAAAATAGATAATATTACTCCTGATTTTAGTTTGTTAGGACAGTCTTGGTCTAAACCTAAAGTTGGCTATTCAAAGCTTAATGTTTCAGGTGATGTTGCAAGCCCTGTCATTTTTATTGGTGGTGGTTATGATACAAATAAAGACAATGATGGTCCGAGTACTACTGATCTCAAAGGTAATGCGGTGTATATGGTAGATGCAGCAACGGGTGTTTTGAAATGGAGTATGGCACCATCAGGTGGAGATACTACTTTTGCTGGTACGGATAGCATTGCTTCGGGTGTTGGTTTGTTAGACAGTACAGGTAATGGCTTAACCGATCGCTTATATGTAGGTGACACGGGGGGGAATGTTTGGCGTGTGGATATGCCAGGTGATACTAAAACCGATTTTTCTGTTTTTAAATTAGCAAGTTTAGGAGGCACAACCAATGGGACCGATAAGCGTTTCTTTTATGAACCCTCAATTGTACGAACCTTTATCTCTGAAACTGTAGAAACAACAATAATAGATGAGAGTGGTACAACTAAAACGATTAGCGTTCATCAAGAAATTCCTTATGATGCTATTCTTATTGGTAGTGGCGACAGGTCTAACCCGTTAGGCCAAGATACTACTGATAGTGTTTTTATGGTTAAGGATGAATATATAAAAACGCAAACTTTTTCTGCATCGACCAGTCCGGCCACACCAAATGTGATTGTTAAAGCTGATTTGTATAATTATACCGATGACCCGTTTAAGGATATGGCGACAATGACTAGCCAAGCTTTAGAAACTTTACAGATCAATGTCAGTGCCAAATCAGGATGGTATATAGATTTAAAAAATACGGGTGAAAAAAGTAGCGCGGAAGCGCTTGTCATTAATGGTGTTGCTTACTTTACCACTTACACACCACCAGCCTTTGCTGCGGAGTTAGAAGGATGCAAACCGCCAACCGGAATTGGCTCACTACTCGCTGTTGATCTAGCGTTAGGGATCAAAAAACATAAAATCACTGAAAATGTACGTGGTGATGATCAGCGCTATATAGATATTAATAGTGAACTCTTAGGATCGCCTACTTTAATTGTATTACCAGAGGATCCGAGTGATCCTAAATCAAATATTTTAGGGGATATCATTGTCGGTGATGCTATTATTCCTGTAGATTTTACGCTTAAAACAATGCGTACTTACCTTTATGTTACAGAAGAACAATAATATAAAGACTGCAATTTAATGTTATGGAACATATATTATGAGTAAACAGACTAAAAGCTATGGTTTTACTTTAATAGAATTAATGATTACTGTCGCTATTGTCGGTATTTTAGCCGCTGTTGCTTACCCTTCGTATTCAGATTTTGTTCTTCGTTCGAATCGTACTGAGGCACAGCGTGAGTTATTACGTTATGCTAATTTACAAGAGCAAGTATTTGTTGATAGTCGAGCTTATTCTGCTGATATGAAAGGTTTGGGCAAAAGCACAGTAACAATAAACACTGATTCAGAAAATTATATTATTTCTGTGTCAGATAAAACAGCAACGACATTTATCTTACAAGCCGAAGCTCAAAGTAATCAAACCAATGATTCAGGTTGCACCACACTTACTGTTGATCAAATAGGAGCTAAAACGCCTACAGCATGTTGGGAGAAATAATATGAATATTTTTAGAATAACGTCTATGAAATTTATACCTTTAGTGACTATGTTGGTTTTTAGCTTTGGTATAGAAGCAAAGCAGTTAGAGAAAGAAAGTAAAAAAGTAGATGCAAAATGCTTTGTGGAGATAGTCGGTGGTGGAGAAATGGTTAGTTTTTGGAATGTATCTCAAAATAAAATATCAAGCTTGTCAAAATCTATTACGGGCCGCAAAGTTATGGCTCCTAATTCAAAACAAAAAGTTATAATTTACAAAGCGGATGAATGTGTTTTATTAAAAGACAATTTCACTGGCAGTAGAGCTAAAATAGTTGATGCAAAAACTGCACGTTAATTCTCGATATATATCTGTTCCAGTTGAAACCTGCATCTTCAAGTGGAACAGATATAATTTTTGCTATAAGATTAGCTACTGCAGACTATTTCGTTACTACTTCTATCTTCATCTTTGCCATCATTATCAGTATCGGAACTGATATAACTTCTTCCTGAAATTGAAACATCAATACCCCTAGATCTATCAGCTTGATCTTTCGGGCAATATTTAAAAGTACTCGCAATAGTAGGAGTTAATAATTGCCCTGATGGTTTGTAAATTAGACTAGTGTGAGGAAATTGTAATTTATCACCTGATTTAATTGCTTCTTTTACTTTAACAAATTCATCAGAAGGTGCCTTATATTCATCATAGTCATTATCCCCATTAGTAAAAACAGTTATTTCATTATGCCAATTATTAGTACAAGCACCGCCGGAAAGAGGACAAACCGTGGTGTTTTTTCCTGTATTAATTGCCATATTTCTTGCTGTTAATAACAACCGTTGCATTTCAGTAATTTGATTGTCAACACGCATCTTAACTAAAAAATCACTCATACTTGGCAGAGCTATCACAGATAAAATGGCGACAATAGCAATTGCTATTATTAATTCTATTAAAGTAAAGCCTTGTTTATGGCGAACGGAGGGAAAAGAGGGGGGAAAAGTTCTTAAAATTTTATTCATGATATACCCACGAAATACTGCTTGGATGTTATAATGTTTATATCATTTTATTGTTTATTTCGCCAGTAGTCGTTTTTTGATTAGTCTATTATTTAGTCACAGTTGATTTCTTTATTTCCTCTATTTTCATCAATACCGTCATTATCAATATCGCTTGATTGATAGACTCTGCCAGAGCGTGCAACAACAATCCCCCTAGAATATTTTTTGTGACTTTGAGGGCAATACCTAAAGGTACCATTGGCTAGGCCACTTAGTTGTCCTGTTGGTTTAAACGTTATTTTATTTCTCTTTTTTCCATAAATAAGTGCATCACCAGATGTTATTTTGGGTCTTACTTTGATCACCTTTTCGTTAACATCAAACAATTTATTGTTATTAACATCAACAAAAACACTCAATTTGTTTTGCCATTGAGTTGTGCATTGAGAGTTATTATCTAATGGACATATTATTACTTTATGACCACTATTAATGGCTGTATTCCTTGTTATTAGTAACATACGATGTAATTGAGATATTTCATTGTTAACACGAATTTTAACAATGAAATTACTAAAATTAGGAACGGCGATTACAGCAAGTATTGACGTAACAGAAATTGAAACCATTAATTCTATAAGAGTGAAACCTTTAATACTGGGATTTGAGATAACAGAGTAAATAATTTTAAGCATAAAAAATCCATTTTTATTAACTTCCTTGTAAATTAGGTATAGTTAAAAAAAATGGATTTTGCTAATTATAATTTGCTATCTACTAATCAGCGTTAATCATAAATAGTAGGTATAGGCTGGCGTTTATGCTGAGTTTTTTGATAAATATTAATAATCTGATCATGTACTTGCGTAGAGACTTCCTTACCTTCAAGAAAGTTATCAAGTTGGTCATAACTAATGCCTAAGGCATCTTCATCAGTTTTACCTGGTTCTAAATCTTCTAAATCAGCGGTAGGTGCTTTATCAACTAGAATAGAGGGTGCTCCTAAGTTTTTAGCCAACATTCTAACTTGTCGTTTAGAAAGACCAAACAATGGCGCTAAATCGCAGGCACCATCACCCCATTTAGTAAAAAATCCGGTAATGTTTTCTGCGCTGTGATCGGTGCCTAACACTAAACCACCAACAATCCCTGCAATATGGTATTGAGATGCCATGCGCGCACGTGCTTTTAAATTTCCTTTTGAAAAATCTACTTGGCTGTTTGATGCCGAGAGTAAATTTGCATCAGCAAGTGCGTTAGTCACTTGTTGATGAATACCATTTACACCATCAAGTACATTAGTTGTTAAACAATGGCTAGGTTGAATAAAGTTTACTGCTTGCTGCGCATCATCTTCATCTGCCTGAATAGCGTAAGGCAACCGAACAGCAATGAATTGAAATGGATTTTCACTATTTATATTTGGCTTTGTATTTAGTTCGTCATTCAATTCTGTGATTGCTAATTGGGCTAATCGGCCACAAGTCGAAGAGTCAACCCCGCCACTAATACCAAGTACTAATGTTTTTAAACCTGAATTTGTTAATGTTGATTTAATAAAATCAATCCGACGGCGGATCTCAAATTGAATATCAATTTCAGGTAACACTTTCATCTCATCAATAATTGCTTGCTGATTCATGGGGTTCCTACTTTACTATGGAAATATTTAGTGAAGACCATAGTAACAAAATAAATGTGTTAGCTAAATAATAACAACTGCTTATTGAAATATAATGATAAACGCGTTGTAATGTTATTAATAACTAATAATGGACTTTTAACTGAGAAATACTATGAAAAAAATTGAAGCTATCATTAAGCCATTCAAATTGGATGATGTAAGGGAAGCGTTGGGCGAAATTGGTGTTACTGGTATGACCGTATCTGAGGTTAAAGGCTTTGGTAGACAAAAAGGACATACTGAGCTGTATCGTGGTGCAGAATATATGGTTGATTTTTTACCTAAAGTAAAATTGGAAATTGTTATCGCTAAAGAAGATGTTGAGCGTTGTGTCAATGCTATTTTAGAAACAGCTCAAACGGGTAAAATTGGTGATGGTAAAGTCTTTATTACTGATGTTGAGCGTATTATCCGTATTAGAACGGGTGAAGAAAACCAAGAAGCAATATAGAACTGTTAGGCGTTAATGGTGTTGAGTTATTAAATTTGAGTAGCGAGCATAGACCCTGTTAAGGTTATTTCGCTACTCAAAACTTTTATCACTTTTACTAATATTAGTTAACGAGTGAGTTGTTTGGATAATTTGCTGCTAAGACTTGTAACGTATTTTTCTTTAAATCATCTAAGCCAAGTTTATCATAACACTCAATCATTATTTCTAATGCCGGCTCTACCTCAGGGCTAGGAGTATAGTATTCAATAATATATCTGCCTCTGTTTGCTGCTGATGCATAGGCCTCACGTTTTAAATAGAATTCAGCAACCGATAATTCATATTTTGCTAAACGTGATTTTATTTCAATCATGCGTTTACGAGAATCTGCAGCATATTTACCTTCCGAATAGTTAGTTACTACGCGTTTTAAATCATTAAAAGCCTCACGGGATGCACTAGGATCTCTATCTGAACGGTCGATACCAACAATATCTTGAAATAAATTATCTTCAGTGGATAAATTGATTAATGCCCGCATATAGTAAACATAATCAATATTGGGATTATTTGGATTTAATCGTAAGAATCGATCCGTTAAGGCGATGCCTTGTGCTGCGTCACCTACTTTATAATAAGCATAGATTAAATCTAGTTGCACTTGGTGAGATATAGGACCAAATGGAAAGCGTGAATCAATAGCACTTAGTGTTAATATAGCTTTTTGATACAACCCATTGTCGAGTGAAGTTCTTGCATCGACAAATAATGCCTGTGCAGATTTATCAGGTACTATTTCAAGCTCTACTTCTGATGAAGAACAGCCAGTCAAAACAAGCGCCAATGCGATAAAAATTATTTTTGTGGTCAATTTTTCCATAGATTTTGTTATTACGCCTTTGATTCTGGTTAAATAAGTATGAAAGCCCTCAACAAAAAGGGTAAAATGAGATTAATCTACTTAGTGTATACTTTAGTAAAGTCATTCTAACCTAGCATTTTCGCTAGTACAATGACGAGTTGCACAACGTTAAAAATTTAAAGAGAGTTTAATGGCTGAAATAATTCAACATAAAGATATTGTCCCGGATTCGTGTTTAGGTAAACGCTTAGACCAAACTTTAGCAATAATGTTCCCTGACTATTCACGATCAAGATTAAAAGATTGGATTTTAGCTGGCAGTGTTATCGTTAATGGCGAAGTAATACCGCGTCCACGAGAAAAAATGTATGGTGGCGAAAGTATCGTTATCGATGCAGAAATCGAAGCAGAACAGCGGTTTGAAGCGCAAAACATAAAATTAGACATTGTATACGAAGATGATTTTATTTTAGTTATTAATAAACCTGCTGGCTTAGTTGTTCATCCTGGCGCAGGTAATCCTGACGGCACAGTACTCAATGCATTGTTGCATCATTACCCTGCAATAGAAGTTGTGCCTCGTGCTGGTATCGTGCATCGATTAGATAAAGATACTACTGGCTTAATGGTAGTTGCCAAGACTATTGCGGCACAAACCAACTTAGTGGAGGCGCTGCAACTAAGAGAAATAACTCGCGAATATGAAGCCGTAGCTAATGGTTTAATGACAGCAGGCGGTCTTGTTGATGAACCCATAGGGCGTCATCCAACTAAGCGTACACTTATGGGCGTTGTTATATCAGGTAGACCTTCGGTAACACATTACCGTGTTATGGAAAAATATCGTTTACATACCCGTTTACGTTTACGCCTTGAAACCGGACGTACTCATCAAATTCGCGTGCACATGTCACATATTACTCATCCACTTGTTGGTGACCAAGGATATGGGGGCAGACCACGCCCACCTAAAAATGCTACGCCAGAGTTGTTAGCTAAGTTACGTGGTTTCAAGCGCCAAGCATTGCATGCCGCTATGTTGTCTTTGTATCACCCTATTACGGGTGAGTTAATGACTTGGCATGCTGATTTACCAGACGACTTTGTTGAATTAGTTGAACTTTTGTATGCAGACAATAAACTGAATGCTCAAGACGAGTATTAAATATTAAAGAGCAACACCTAGCAACGTTAAATACCCGAATAAACTCAGCAATTGAGTTTGTTCAATGGCCCGTGCATTCTCAATTAGAAAGTACGGTTCTTGATAAAAAATTGCTAGGCTTGCAAACCACTCGTGTATCACCTAATAAAAGTGCCAATGAGAATAATACTGCTTATAACCACTTTAACTTAGGCTTACATGTAGGGGATTGTGCTAAGCAGGTTGAACATAATCGGCAATATTTACAAGAATTACTTCCTTCCAAAACTCGTATTCAATGGCTTGAACAAGTCCATGGTAATTCGGTAGCTGAAATATCAACTGTAACGAAACAAGCTATTATGGCTGATGCAATGGTTACTCGTGAAAAAAATATTGCTTTGGCTATAATGACAGCTGATTGTTTGCCTATTTTATTAATCTCAAATCGAGGTGATGAAATAGCGGCAATTCATGGTGGTTGGCGTCCTTTAGCTGCCAACATTATTACTAATACCGTCAATAAAATGCACACGGCGGCAGATAAAATTTATGCTTGGCTAGGTCCTTGTATTGGCAAAGAATCCTTTGAAGTGGGAGGCGAAGTACAAATAGCTTTTGTTGAACAAGACAATATATTTTCACAGGCCTTTAATAAACAAAGTAATGGTAAATATTTAGCAAACTTGCATGAGATAGCAAGGCTACAGTTAAATAATTTAGGTATTAAGCAAATAAGTACGTTGTCAGAGTGTACTTACTCTGAACCAAAAAAATATTACTCCTATCGAAAAACCCCGATCACTGGCCGCATGGCAACCATTATTACCTTATTGTAATTCATCAATTTATAGTCCATCAATAAAAAGTCAGTTTACTTGTTATAAATCATAGTTGTATTTAATTACCTATTGAAAAAGTCGACTATTGTCCTAATATTATGAATAACTATTTCAAAGTGTGTTCAATACAAATAAGCCCAGTAACATGGCAGGAGAACATTTATGCGTTTAGACCGGTTTACCCAATCATTCCAAGAATCTATTGCCGATGCTCAATCAATAGCATTAGGACGAGATCATCAATTTATCGAACCCATACATGTGATGATGGCACTGTTAAATCAAAATGGTAACTCAATTATTCCATTATTGAAAAGTGCCGGTGTCGATGTACGTACTTTACGTATAGAGATTGAACAAGCGTTGAAATCTTTGGCACAAATAGAAGATTCTGCAGGCGATGTTCAATTATCTTCAGCGTCAGGTAAATTATTTAATTTATGTGACAAACACGCCCAAAAAATGTCAGATAAATATATCTCCTCAGAAATGTTTTTGTTAGCAGCACTTCAAGATCAGGGCACATTAGGCAAGGTACTTAAAGAATTAGGGGCAAATGAGCAACGGCTCAAAGCGGCTATTGAACATGTACGTGGAGGAAAAAAAGTAGATGACCAAAATGCTGAAGATGTTCGCCAAGCATTACAAAAATTTACTATTGATTTAACTGAACGTGCAGAGCAAGGAAAATTAGACCCAGTGATTGGTCGCGATGATGAAATTCGACGTACTCTGCAAGTTTTGCAACGCCGTACCAAAAACAACCCTGTATTAATTGGGCAACCGGGCGTAGGGAAAACTGCTATTGCCGAAGGTCTGGCGCAACGAATAGTTGATCATGAAGTGCCAGAAGGATTGAAAAATAAACGTGTTTTGTCTTTAGATATGGGCGCTTTGGTTGCAGGGGCAAAGTACCGTGGTGAATTTGAAGAGCGTTTAAAAGCCGTTTTAAGTGAACTTGCCCAAGAAGAGGGACAAGTCATTCTGTTTATTGATGAACTGCATACCATGGTGGGCGCAGGTAAAGCTGATGGCGCAATGGATGCGGGCAACATGCTTAAACCAGCGCTTGCAAAAGGTGATTTACACTGCGTTGGCGCAACGACTTTAGATGAATATCGAAAATATATTGAAAAAGATGCTGCTTTAGAGCGACGCTTTCAAAAAGTGTTAATAGAAGAGCCAAGTGTAGAAGATACTATTGCCATATTACGCGGTTTAAAAGAGCGCTACGAATTACATCATAATGTAAATATTACTGATCCTGCTATTGTTGCAGCAGCAACGTTATCACATCGATATATTAGTGATAGACAATTGCCAGATAAAGCGATTGATTTAATTGATGAGGCTGCTTCTAGTATTCGTTTGCAAATGGACTCAAAACCAGAAGACTTAGATCGTCTTGAGCGCCGCTTAATTCAACTTAAGTTGGAGCAAAAAGCGTTAGAAAAAGATTCAGATGATGCTTCAAAAAAACGTTTGGGGATTATTTCAGAAAAAATAAATACCAAACAACAACAATATGATGAATTGAATGAAGTGTGGACCACAGAAAAAGCGGCATTATATGGTACACAAACAATTAAAGAAGAATTAGAGCAAGCACGTATTGAGTTAGAAGCGGCTAGAAGAAGCGGTGATCTAAATCGGATGTCTGAATTACAGTATGGAAAAATTCCCGAGCTGGAAAAGCAACTGGATTTAGCCAGTCAGGCAGAAATGCAAGAAATGAGTTTACTGGCAAACAAAGTAACCGAAGTTGAAATTGCCGATGTTCTAAGCAAAGCTACCGGAATACCAGTGGCCAAAATGTTAGAACAAGAACGTGATAAATTACTAAACATGGAAGAAGAGTTACATCAAAGAGTTATTGGCCAGGGTGAAGCGGTTACCTCGGTATCAAATGCGATCAGACGCTCAAGAGCAGGGCTTGCTGATCCAAACCAACCGATAGGATCTTTTCTCTTCTTAGGTCCGACTGGAGTAGGTAAAACTGAGTTAACTAAAGCATTAGCCTATTTTTTATTCGACAGCGAAGACTCACTTATTCGAATAGATATGTCTGAATTTATGGAAAAACATTCAGTTTCTCGTTTAGTTGGAGCACCTCCAGGCTACGTTGGTTACGAAGAAGGTGGCTATTTAACCGAAGCCGTTCGTCGTAAACCCTATTCAGTTATACTGTTGGATGAAATTGAAAAAGCACACCCTGATGTTTTTAATATATTATTACAAGTACTTGATGATGGCAGATTAACTGATGGGCAAGGTCGGACGGTTGATTTTAAAAATACCGTCATTATTATGACCGCAAATATTGGTTCAGATATAATTCAACAATTTAGTGATGATAGTCAATACCAACAAATGAAAACAGAGGTAATGAATGAAGTAAGTCACCACTTTAAACCCGAGTTTATAAATCGTATTGATGAATCTGTGGTATTCCATCCTTTATTAGCTGATCAAATTCAACAAATTGCAGGTATTCAAATACAATCATTAGCAAAGCGTTTAGCTGAACAAGATTTAAAATTATCAGTTAGTTCAGAAGCATTGGAATTAATTGCCCACGCAGGGTTTGATCCCATTTTCGGAGCAAGGCCCCTAAAGCGAGCTATTCAAAAAGGATTAGAAAATCCACTAGCACAAAAATTGCTAGCAAATGAGTTTACAGCAGGAAGCACAATTAAGATTGTCGCTGAAAATGGAAATTTAGTCTTTAACTAATCGGTTATATCTGATGTGAATAAGCCGCTAATTTACTTTTAAGTATACCAGCGGCTTATTTTAGATAGAGAGTTAATGTTGTTAGCCACTATTTTTGTCACAGTATAAACCTATATGCTTGTTGCTTAGGATAACTTGAGCTTTCTTTTCTTTATCTGTTAGCACACGATTTTTTCCATCGGAAGCAAGGATAGTAACTTTACTGAATGAATTTAACATTTTTATATTGAGTTGAGCAGCCTTACAGTTTTTTTCTGCGATGATTTTATTTTTTTCTAATATGACTGCTTGTGTTGTTTCGTATTGGGTTAATTGCTCATCAACTAATGTTTTTTTGTTAGCTTTATTGATTGCTGATTGTTGTTTTGCTTTATATGACGCGAACGTGGTCAACTGTGAATAATTGCTTTTTTGAGGATGGTGTTGGCTAAAGTGAACAACATTGTTTTCATCAACCCAACGATATATAGAAATATCTTTTGCTATAGCACTGTTACTAAACATAACTGCGGAGCATATTGCTACGAAGGTTAAATTACGAATACACATATTAATCCCTTTCCAGTTAAGTAAAATAAGTTACTTTACATCATATATGAGTATAAATATTTTATTAGAAAATTCAACCTAGGATCAATTAACTCTATATCCAATCCTTTATAGTCATTTTGTACCGATTTTAAATATCACCTAGATAAATTCAGTTAATGAAGTATTCACCTATCTATTAGGTGTTTTAGATAATTATATTAGAACCTATCAAGTTAGGATCACGTTAGTTAGTGGTAGGAAATCAATATAACCCTATTCATAAGTACTAATAACAACCAAACATGAAGAATTATTGCCTATAATGGACGATTTTCAACCGTTCAGAAAAGAAGTTGCAAATAAGTCTTGCACCCTACGGATAGATCTATACAATGCGC
>TARA_R110001583_G_scaffold59123_2_pt1 | contig 24830 bp, 21 predicted proteins | sample TARA_R110001583 | Tara Oceans TARA_R110001583 (sample SAMEA4398432) | marine metagenome | biome: Polar Biome; feature: [MES] marine water layer (ENVO:01000295) within the mesopelagic zone...; material: water (ENVO:00002006), including particulate matter (ENVO:01000060) such as...... | reverse complement strand
TTAGAAAAAGAGAAGGATAAAATTGAAAAGTCTGAAGATATTAACAAATGGCTGAATGACACAAATCAAGATGTAGGTTTAATCAGCTATGCTGGTGATTTAAAAAAGAAATTCTGACCAAAGATTTAGCATAGAAAAAATAAATACCTCGAGTTCACGGATTACATTTTAATTCGTGAACTCTTTTTGCCTCTAGTTATTTGATGAAAAGAAAGCTGGCACTTAAAGCCTTTTGTAAAACATCTTCGTATAGAGCTGTCTTTTAACTATTTTTGTAGACTAGTTGAGGATTAAAGAGGAAGAACAGAATCAGAAAATTATGGAAGATCTTAAAAATAGAGTTCGTGAAGTTTTAACAGACGGGAACTTAGATTACAAACAGAAGAAACATCACTTAGCTTATATCGCTGAAAGTACGCAAGCCTACCCAAAGGTATCGCCTGAAGCTATGGAAGCCTTAAATGCGAAAGTGATTTGCGACCTGTTTGAGGGACAAGCACCCTATCGCCCTCGTTACATTCTCCCTGATTATAAATTGGCTCTTAAAAAAGGCGTAGAATACCTTGAGCTCGATCCACCATCTGACTTTGACGAAGCAATTAACTTTTTATCTATTCTCTATAGCCATGTTCCATCAATAACAGGTTATTCGGTTTATTTAGGAAATATCGATCAACTGCTACTTCCTTTTATTGAAGACCTTTCTGAAGAAGCAATCTATAAAAAGCTTAAACTCTTTTGGCGCTATATTGATAGAACATTGCCTGATGCATTTGTTCACATCAACATTGGTCCAGAGGACAATATTATTGCTAGAGCGATATTAAAAATTGAACGAGAATTAAAACAAGTCGTTCCCAACTTAACTTTGAAATACGATACCGAGAAAACATCGGATGGACTTCTAAGCGAAGCTGTAAAAACTGTTTTTGAAGTTGCTAAGCCACATATTGCAAATCACAATATGACAGCTTCTGATTTTAAAGGAGGATATGGCGTTGTAAGTTGTTACAATTCTTTACCAGAAGGTGGAGGTTCACATACGTTGATTCGTTTGAACCTTAAGAAAATCACAGATATTCACTCAGGCAATACGGATACTTTTTTCTCTGAAACTTTACCTAAATATTGTCAGATGACATTAGATGTTATCGAAGCAAGAACAAAATATTTAGTTGAGACTGTGAAATACTTCGAAAGAGACTTCTTAGCTCAAGAAGGCATTATCAAATTAGATAATTTCTCTGCGATGTTTGGTTTCTACGGTCTGGCAGAGTGTGTAAATAAATTGATGAAAAATAGTGGTCTAAATCATACATATGGTCACAACGAAGAAGCCAATCAATTGGGACATCGTATTCTTGAAGAGATGAAACGACTTGTTGATGCAAGACAATTGCCATACTGCGAAGCTAATAATGGCAAAGCTTTCTTCCATTCTCAGTCTGGTATTGATATTGACATAGAGGAAACCGCAGGAGCTAGAATTCCTATTGGCGACGAGCCAGACATTTATTCTCATATTAAGACAGTCGCACCTCATCATCACTTATTTAATGGCGGTATTAGCGATATTTTCCATTTCGACGATACGATAAAGAAAAACCCTCAAGCTGTTCTTGATATTATCAAGGGAGCTTTTAAGAAAGGCATGCGAATGTTCACATTCAACTTATCGGATAGTGAGTTTATTCGAATAACCGGTTACCTAGTTCGACGAAGCGATTTAAAAGAATTCAGAGAAGAAGGTTCAAGATATGGTAGCACCTTATTTGCTGCAAACTCAATGGATAATGCTAATGTGGATAAACGAATAGCTAAAAGAGTCAATTCACATGAGAGAACTGCGAGCCAATATTAGTGGCATCATCAAATCGAGTGTGATTGATGGCCCAGGCAACAGAATGGTCATCTTTTTTCAAGCTTGCAATTTGAATTGCATATATTGCCACAATTCACATACCATTGGTTTGTGTAATTATTGTGGAATTTGCGCAGATGCTTGTCCAACCCAAAGTTTAGCCGTTAATAAGGAGAAGAAGCAGATTCTATATAATGAAGCTACTTGTACACATTGCGATACTTGCTTAAAAGTTTGTCCTGAAAATAGCAGTCCATTCTATAAAAATATGTCAATTGAAAATTTGATTTCTGAGATATTAGATGTCAAAGATTTTATCTCGGGCATAACTATTTCAGGCGGTGAAGTCATGCTTCAAGTGGAGTTCTTAAAGCAATTTTTCACGGCCATTAAAAGCCATTCTGAACTCAAGCATTTGTCAATTTTAGTAGATTCTAACGGAAATGTTACTAAAGAAAAGTGGGAGTCAATACTAAATTTGGTTGATGGTTTCATGATAGACCTAAAAGCCTATTCCCCAGAAATTCACAAGCAGATAACTGGCTTCTCCAACGAGAAAATTTTAGATTCCATTCATTATCTTAATCTCAAAGGCAAACTCAAAGAATTGCGTTTTGTTCTTGTTCCAGATTATAATAACAGTGAAAGTGAGATTACCCAGATTTCAGCTCTAATGGGCAAACTCTCTCCTGAAGTTACAAAGGTTCTTATTAAGATGAGAAAGCATGGAATTCGAAAGAAATATGCCTCACTAAAAGAACCTAGTCTTGAAGAGATGCGAAAGGTTCAAAATCAATTTGAAGAAGCTGCCATTAGTCTCATAGTGATCTAACCTTTTAGCTTTATCCTTAAATATTTCGTAACTTATAGAGTGGATTTAAAGCTTAAGTTATGAATGATACAGCTGATTTTAAAGACCTTTGTATTGATGAGCAATCTAAGAGCTATCTTAAGGAGATTGCTGTGTGGGGGAAATTTCTAGCCATATTGGGTTTCATCAAGTTTGGATTCCTCCTGTTATATACTATCGTATTTCCACTAATCTCACATAAACTCGAATCACATTTCGATCATGACCTACCAGTAATTGGAATTACACTTTTCTTTCTTTTTATGGCAGTATTGGTTTATTTCCCATCAAACTTTCTCTATCGTTTTGCACGATGTGCCAAACGAGCATTAAAACAGAATGATCAGGACATTATGAGACATGCTTTTCAAAGCCTAAAAGCTTACTATCGCTATATGGGAATTTTGGTTATTATATTGCTTTGTATATACCCAATAGCTATTATAACAGCCATTATTATCTACTAAGGCTTATAACCAATATCATCAGGCAAATTGGGTTTTTGAGAAGCCACCACAGCGAGCTTGTCAGCAAGTTCGTTGCCAGGAATATTAGCATGTCCTTTTATCCAAATAAATTTAACTTGATGTTTGTGGTAAATTTTTAGAAAACGCATCCAAAGATCCGGATTCTTTTTATCCTTAAAGCGTTTTTTCTCCCATGCAAAAACCCATTTCTTCTCAACAGAATCAACCACATATTTCGAATCAGAATAGATTGTCACTTCACAAGCTTCTTCTTTTAGAGCTTCCAAACCAATAATCACGGCCAGCAACTCCATACGGTTATTGGTTGTTAATTTATATCCTTCAGCCAAATTTTTACGATGCTTACCTGAAATAAGAACCGTACCATAACCTCCAGGTCCTGGGTTTCCGCTACAAGCGCCATCGGTGTACATGGTAATTTTTCTTGCCATTTTCAGTTTGATTCGTTTAGGATATAAAATAATATTCTGCTCAAATTTAGTTGATATTAAGATAACAAAAAAGGATGCTTGACCAATCAAGCATCCTTTTGTTTTGTAATACCAGTTTAGAACTGATAATATCTTAAGAGAGATTATTTTACAATAGTCATCTCATCAATTAGATTTTTAGCACCTGCATACTTCTCAATGATGAAAAGTGTGTAACGAATATCAAGGTTGATACATCTTTGAAGGTTATCTTCAAAATCAATATCACCAGACATTGCTTCAGAGTTACCATCAAAAGCAGTACCAATCAATTCACCGTTTCCGTTAATTACAGGAGAACCTGAATTACCACCAGTAATATCACTGTTAGTTAAGAAACAAGCGTGAAGGTTACCGTTCTTATCAGCATACTGACCGAAATCTTTGTTCTTATACAATTCTTTCAATTTAGCTGGAACTTTAAACTCGTGACTTGTTGAGTCTTCTTTTTCCATTACACCTTTAAGAGTTGTATAGTAATTATTATAAACACCATCTTTTGGAGAATACCCACCAACTGTACCGTAAGTTAAACGAAGAGTCGAATTTGCATCTGGCGCTAAGTTTTTCTTCTTATTGATTTGCATCAATCCATCAACGAATAAACGCTTACCTTTTTTAAGTTGATCAGCACCTTTGTTCATTTCACCAGCAGTCGTTCTATACAAAGCAATAATTGAACTACCTACTTTGAAAGCCATATCATTCTCGATAACTTCTGCAGTCGGGTTCTCTATGAACTTATTGAAAGATTCTTCACTTGCAAAAACTGATTTAGAATAAACTTCAGTAGCAAATTTCTCGAAGTCGTTATTATACTCTTCAGCAATTACCTTAAAGATATCAGGACGTTTCTCTAGCTCAATATTCTCTGCATATTTAGCAAAAAGAGCAGCCATTAACTTTTGATCAGTTGGAAGGTTATAGTCTTTGTAGAATCCTTTAGCAGACCCTTTAAGACCTTCAACAGTTTTAGCAATAGCATCTTGATCTAGAGTATCAGCTGATAGCTTCTTCATTAAACCAGTTGATTTAAATGCAAACATATACATCTCTGCACCTTGAAGAAGAGCCTCGCTTAGGAATGACATATCGTAACGAACGTCTTTACGGTCAGTATATGCTTTCTCAATCATATTTAGAGCTTCACCATACTTAGCTGTTCTTTTCGATTTTTTGCTAGCCCAAGCGTTGTATTCTGACTCAATCTCTTTCTTAGCTCCCATTGTATTCAACTTACTCAGAGCTTTATTTTGTTCGTTAGAATATTTCCAATAGTTAGCAGATCCTGCATGCTTAGAAGCGTACTGAATACGAACCTTAGGATCTTTCAACATATCCTTCATCATAACATCCAGCTTCACTGTACGGATATCGTAACGGTTCTTGTTTGTAATCTTCATTGTCTCTTCAAGACCAAAAGAAGTTAGGTAACGTTTAGTGGTTCCAGGGAAACCCATAATCATTGCAAAATCTTTCTCTTGAACACCTTTAATAGAAACAGGTAAGTGATGCTTAGGCTTCAAAGGAACATTAGTTGCATCATATTTTGCTGGTTTTCCGTTAGCATCAGTATAGATACGGAACATAGAAAAGTCAGCAGTATGGCGTGGCCACATCCAGTTGTCAGTATCACCACCAAATTTACCCATTGACTGAGGAGGAGCTCCTACTAAACGAACATCTTGGAAAATCTCGTATACAAAAAGGAAATATTGGTTCCCTGCAAACATACTCTTTACACTAGCTTTATATTCAGAAGTACCTTCAGTAGCTTTTACAATTTCAGATGAAACTTTATTGATAGCTGCGTAACGCTCATCTTCAGTCATTTCATCATTAACAGTAGCAAGAACTTTCTTAGTAACATCTTCCATACGTACCATGATAGAAGCTGTTATACCTTCGTTAGTTAGCTCTTCACTCTTGTCGTAAGCCCAAAAACCATCAGCAAGATAATCGTGCTCAGTAGTTGAATGAGACTGAATAGATGGAAAGCCACAATGGTGATTAGTCAAAAACAAACCTTGGTTTGAGATAATTTCACCTGTACAGAAATGACGGAAAGGTCTACCTGCTCTTCCTAAACCAACAATAGCATCTTTCATGCTGTTATTGTTGATGTCGTAAATATCTTTAGCGCTTAATTTAAAGCCCATCTTCTGCATTTCTGCAGCATTTTGATTTTTCAGTAATGATAAAAGCCACATTCCTTCGTCAGCTTTAGCAGTGCTAAAAGTCAACAAAAGGCCTAAACCCAAAACCAGTGATGCTAATTTTCTCATTTTGTTCTAATTTAAAATCAAATGTGAAGTTCTCACTTTCAATTAGTAAGTAACTTCACTATTTGTGAATGTTGATTATAAGTATATCAATGAATACAAAGTTAATATTATTCCTGAATTTGAGAAGAAAGCTATATAGATTCAAAATAAAGACGAAGACATAACACTCTCTCCTATAGTTGATTGAATTTAATTCGCGAAAAATTAATTTAGATTAAGTTGCGAATTTGCTCGTTGTACTGACATCATAAATAGAAGAAAAGAAACTAACTTAAAGGATAATCATCTAATAATCTTACTTATATGGAAATATTGAGAGAAGTATTAATCACTAAAATGACGAGTAAGCTTTTAGAATTCTATGCTTAATTGATCGGGCTGCATACCAAAAGTTTTACGGTGATGTGGTGTAATACCATACTCCCGAATAGCTAATCGGTGTTTTTTGGTGGGATAACCTTTATTACTATTCCAATCATAGATTGGAAAATTCTCGTGCAGTTCCAACATTAGGTCATCACGATAAGTTTTTGCTAAAACAGAGGCAGCGGCTATGGCTAAATACTTCCCATCTCCTTTTATGATGCAGTGGTGAGGGGTGTTGTTATAGGGATTGAAACGATTCCCATCGATTAAGAGTTGTTCAGGTTTTAGCTTTAATTGATTAATAGCGCGATGCATAGCTAAAAAAGAGGCATTAAGAATATTGATTTTATCGATCTCTTCAGGACTAACAATACCAACAGCCCAGGCCAAAGCTTCTTTTTCAATAATATCCCTTAAAAGATAACGCCTCTTCTCACTTAGCTTTTTTGAATCGTCGAGTATTAAATTCTTAAATTTTGGAGGTAGAATAACAGCAGCTGCCACAACTGGTCCAGCTAAGCATCCTCTGCCTGCTTCGTCGCAACCAGCTTCAATTTTATTTTTATCAAACGATAAAAGTAATCCCATAATTTATCTATATCTGATGATCTAAACAATATCAAACACAAAGAAAAGCTTTTTAGGAGTTGCAAGAAAATGAATTGAGCTTAATGTTGGAATTACTTATACTTCACTCGGCGAGCATTATTAATGAAATACCTCTTCACTAACTTCTGATTATTAATGATATTATAGAATTCATCAAAATATTTAATCACACGTTCTTTTTCTTTTTCAGTAAGTAAATTCGTGTTCTGATAAAGAGAATAGAAACTATCTTTCTTCATTCTAAATTCTTTAAAAATAAACTCAAGCTCTTCTGGAGTTCTTTGGTAGCCACGATATAACCTATCATGAATACTTTTAATTTCAAGCTTCGCATTGGGAATTGCATATGGAGCATTTACTAAGCTTGCCCAGTCGAAATCGTAAGGTATAGCAACAGGTCTAGATGTAGGTGTTTTTGCAATCATCTTAATGTTATGAAGTGTAGGAACACCCCAGTCTGTATTGCCAACCATAAATTGAAAAATAGCCATCCGCGTAACCTTATTAATCATCGTTTTATCCTGATGAATACGTTCCTTGTAGATAGGAATTTTACCATTCCGCTTAGCCATTTTCTCATAATCTTCAATAAAGAAAATATACTCATTAAGATCTTTTACACTATTCCCACTATCCTTATAGGTTACTCGAGCTAAACGAACTTTAAAACTCTCAGGGCTTAGAATCTGATAGGCTTTGTAAATGAGGTATTCTTGGAAAACCATTTGTTGAAAACGATCGTTCTCATTCCTACAGTGCCCAACTATTTTCAGTTTATCCTGATCATGAAAAAGGGTATAACTTGAGCTAGCCTGGTTAAATTTAATGCGAAGTGGAGGGAAAGAACAAATATTTTTATTTTTTCTATAATGCCCCCTTGTTTTAAGCTGAACAATCATACTTACAATTGAATCACCCAATTGATAAGATAAACGTGCTGTATGGTATTTACTTTTCTTGCCTGTATCCTTTATTAACTCTTTAAGGTTTGTAGTAATTGAGAGTTCAATTAAAGTATCAGAACCAAATAAGTATGGCGCTTCAAATGTTGTTTCAGTTTCTTCATTTTGTCCAAAGAGTCCAAGTGAATAAAAAAGGAAAAACCATAACAAAAAAGGAATATTTAAGATGAATCTCATGCTAATCAAGTTTTATATTCTCAGACAAATTAATGTTTTGAGGCCTATGCTCTATATTTTATTTGACGAATTTATTCACCATCAAAGCTTTTATCGCTCATTTCAGGATCTGATAAAACGTTAGGCGTTACATTTTCTTTATAAAATATAGTTAGGCGAACATTTTTCTTCGATAAATCGATTTGTCCCACTTTAAATTTAACAACCACAATTCCAGTTCTTTCAAAGATATTTTCTATTAACTCATTTTTTTTGGTCGGATGAATCAAATCCATACGATCAAAAATAAGGCTTCTTCTAGCTAAATGACGTTTCATCCATACAGTCTCCATGACCCAAGTAGTAGCCATCAGAATGAAATTTGTAAAAAGAATTGCACTAATACTTACTTCGCGACTAGCTAGAGCATTAATTACCGATAATGTAATAACCAAAAAGAGATAAGTCATCTCCCTAATAGGAATTGTATCTGTTCGGTAACGTATAATCCCAAATATGGCAAATAGACCCAACGCAAATCCTAATTGCAAATCAATACTTCCCAAAAGGAAACATAGAAAAAAGATTGTTGTAGAGATTAATATATAAGTAAATACATAGGATCGTTTTCCTGTAGCTCTAAAATAGACAAAAATGATAACGAAAATAGTAGCCAAAAGGTTTAGCCCAAATCGTAACATTAAATCAAAAAAGCTGCCTCCTAGCATCTCTGTGGATATTTCTTGTAAATTTAAAAATGGATCCATTGTCTATCTATTTTATACGTTCTTTTTCTTTGTGTGCAAATATACGGTAATACATCTGATTATCTATCAATAAGCCCTGGTCGATAAAATTTGGGTCACCTATTGGGACATCCATGGCTATTAGCTTAAACGAATAGAATGGATAAACTTTTGCAACAGGTGTATGACCAAAAATAATAACAATCGATTTGTAAAAATCTAAAGTTTCAATAACCTCACTTAGACTAATTCTTGAATATTTCTCTGTCCTCGAAAGATATCCTCGATACCATAAAGGGCTCTCTGAATATAAGAACAAATCCACCATCGATGTATCAACTAATTCAGTATAATTGTTAATATGATGACGCATTCCCTCATTTATTTTCTGAATACTCAACTTCTTCTCCATAAATTTAGGTGAAAGTCCAGCATGTACAAAAAGCATTTTGTTTATACGAATAACCGTGTTTCTAGTTCGCATCCATTTTCCTAGAATTGTATGCTTAGCAAAAAAATGTGAGTAATGATATTTATAAGCATGTGCAGCATGTAAATATTTTTCGTCAACATATCTGTTATCAAACAAAAGTGCCATCATTTCATGATTACCTAGAAGTAAATGGACATTACCCCCAGCTTTTTGAGCTTGAATGTCAAGCTTAAAAAGAAGCCACAGACATTCCGTTACCTTATCCCCCCTATCAAATACATCGCCTGTAAATACAACTTGACCGTCACCCCATATCCAATTATCTTCTTCATCGATAATATTATTGTAACGAAGCATTTTTGTCATGGAATCAAACTGTCCATGAATATCTCCAAAAACAGCAACCTTACCATTTGACTCAATTAAATCAGATTGGGGTTTTATTATACGAGGAATAACATATTCAGAACGATCATTACCTGCAAAACCATTAAAACGAACTGTATCATTCTTATATCTAAAAAATTTACGAATGATTTTGGTTCTATTCTTAAGACTATCATGCTTGATATAAAAAGCCTCAACTCGATTAGAATCATAATATTTGATATGTGGTCCCTCGACGTAACTAGCCACACGAAGCGAATCGAAATTAATCGAATCCGGATCGAAATAGGCCGAAGTCTTCAAAGAATACAGAAGTAATAAAGGCAGTATATATTTTAGAATACTATTTCTAGTCATTAATATCAATTTATAATAGTTCTAAAGATAACATTATTTTTATCCAACCTGAGCCTAATTATCTGAAGATATCATTAATTTTGCATTCAATTAGTAGCTTGTATTATTAATTCGAAACAGAATATTTTTATTAGTAAGCAAGTATAATATTAGAATCGATATCGCATGTATACAAAAGAAGAAGCTAAGGCAATTAAATTACAATTTTGGGATGGATTTAAACGTTACTCAAAAAAGAGAGGACGTAAAATGACATCGTGGGTGCTTAAAGGAACACAAATAAAAGAGGTGCAGCTTAAGTTTGATTTAAATAAAGAAGGCGCTTTTGTTATGCTACAAGTAGACAGCAAACTTGATTCAACTAGAATATCTGTTTTTGAAAGCTTTGAAAAATATAAGCCTGTAATTGACGAAACATGTGGAAAGGATCTAATTTGGGACAAACATTATTTTATCAAGGGCTTTAAAGAAGTCAGTGTAATGTATTACCACCTTGAAGATATTTCGATACTCAACCAAAACGACTGGGATAAATGTTATGAGTTCTTTTTCAATCAGATGGTTTTATTAGAAGAAGCATTTTTAGACGTGAAAGAGGTTATCATGTATAGAGCCTAATCAGCAGTAATTCTAACTAAAAGTTGACGATAAGCTGAAAATAATTTGGATTTAGATACAAAGCCAACATATTTCCCATTATCGATAACAGGTAAATTCCAAGCTCCAGTTTCTTTGAATTTCTTTAAAACGGTCTCCATTGAGTCCTGATAAGAAATATAAGCTGGAGGCATAATCATAAGATTACTTATAGGCGTTGCATACATTTCATCATTAAACATGATCTCACGAACTTCATCAAGAAGTACAACTCCTAATAGAAAGCCTTCTTCGGTAACAACTGGGAAAATATTTCTCTTCGATTTTGAAATAATTTTTATTAAATCGCCAAGAGTCGCATCCTCATCAATACTTTTCAGGTCAGTTTCAATCACTTTTGAAAGCTGCATAAATCTTAATACAGCCTGATCTTTATTGTGCGTGATTAGTTCCCCTTTCTTTGCCAATTGAGCTGTTACTATAGATTCTTTCTGCAAACTCTTAACTGTAATAAAAGAAATAGTTGTTGAAAGCATTAGTGGTACAATCAGTTCGTAACCGCTAGTTATTTCTGCAATCAAAAAAATCCCTGTCAAAGGTGCATGCAACACGCCACCAAGCACACTTGCCATACCTACTAAAGTGAAATTACTAGCAGATAAAGGTTCTCCTAACTGAAAATGGTTGTAAATAAACACGAATAAAAATCCAAGCATAGCTCCTGTAAAAACAGATGGTGCAAAAATACCACCTATACCCCCTGCACCTATCGTTATAGATGCTGCAACAACCTTTAATATGACCATTGACCCTACAAAAACAACAACCATATACCAGACATTAGTATAATTTTCAAACATGCTAGATTGAAATACTTCATCCAAACGCCCATCAATTAAGGCCTTAACCATATTATAACCTTCACCATAAAGAGCAGGAAAACAAAAGATGAGAATTCCGAGTCCAAGCCCGCCAATTAAAACTCTTTTTCGATACAAGCGAATCGACTCGAACTTGTCTTCTATCCAAAGAAACATCCTTGTAAAATAAACAGATGTGAATCCTGAAAGAATACCCAATAAAATAAAGAAGGGAATATCCTTTACATCGAATGCATGAGTAATGGCGAACTCAATAAGAATATCCTCATCCAAAAAAAGTTTAGTCGTAATGGCACCACTTACCGATGCCATAAGAAGAGGAATAAGCGAAAAGCGAGACAAGTCAATCAGTAAAACCTCTAAAGCAAAAACAATGGCTGCGATTGGCGTGTTAAAAATTGCAGCAATAGCTCCCGAAGCACCACAAGCCATCAGTACCGTAATTTCTTTATAATTGAGATGAAAATTACGAGCCACATTAGACCCAATAGCCGCACCCGACGAAATAATAGGTGACTCCAAACCAATACTCCCACCAAAACCAGCAGTAATAATAGACCCAATTACCGAAGAATAAGTTTTGTGGAATTTCACAATACTGTTCCGTTTCGAAATAGCATGTAATAGTGAGGTAATGTTGTGTTTAATAAAATCCTTAATGATGTATTTCCTGAAAATTAAGGTTAAACCAACACCAATCATTGGATAAAGGAAGAAAAGGTAGTTTTGATAGCTCCAATCGATACCCTCCAACAAAAATTCACGTCCACGATAAACAGCTGTCTTTAGAATAAGAGCTGTCATCCCAGAGGTGATCCCTACCAGAACACTTAAGATTAAAATGAAAGTTTGATTATTGATATGGCGAAGTCTCCAAATCAAAAAGCGACGCCACCGAGTAGTTTTCGCCATGGAACTATTTTTGAGTTGTTATCTCCTAATTTAACAAATAGAATGCGAATGGAAAAACTAATTCTTAAGTTTGAAACCGATTAGTAAAATTATAAGCCTTTAATTCTATGTCATATTCCATAATAACAGCAGATAAATTCTATACCATTAATTGGTCTGGAGGAACCAGCACACAGTTATATATTTACCCTGAAACATCCGATTATGCTCTGAGAAATTTCGATTTCAGATTGAGTACAGCTAAAGTAGAAGTAGAAAAATCAGATTTCACTCCTCTGCCGGGCGTATCGAGAAAAATTATAATTCTTAATGGTAAAATTGAGATTTCTCACAAAAACCAGTATTCAAAAAAATTGCAAAAGTTCGATATCGATGAATTTGAAGGCGATTGGGAAACTTCATCAGTTGGTGTTTGTACCGATTTTAATTTAATGACCAGAGGTAATACAAAAGGAAAACTCAGTTCGATAGAACTTAAACAAAATCAGAACCACGACTATCCAATAACAAAAAAGTATTCAAAAGAATTTATTTATCTCTACTCAGGTGAAATTTGTCTTAATTTAGATGGCAAAGAGCAACTACTTAAGCAAGGCGACTTATTAGTTTTGGATAACCTTAATATACAAAACGTCCAATTTTATGCAAATAAGGATAGTAGTTTAATCGTCTCTAAATTGGATTCATAATTTATATTTAATCATTCTAAAAATAAATTACATAATTATATATGATCCAAAAATGAATAAAGTTTCCGATAGAACGTCCATTTAACCAGAGAAAGATAGTCATATCTATACAGATATGACTTTTTAGTTTATGTAGAATTGTATCGCACACAGATTATTCCAAGTCCTATCATATTTATCTATAAATTATTTTATTACTTTTAAGCGACCACTAACTAACTATTTATAACGTGCTTAAAATAAACCCCCTTTATTTTCTTGCAATTGCTCTTTTTGTTTATTCATGTACTGAAAAATTTTATCCCGAAGTGGATGAAAATGTTTCAGTTCTTGTAGTAGATGGTAAAATTACAGATGAGATTGGTTCTTGTGAAATTAGACTTTTCAGAACAGTTAAGTTTACTGATGATTTTTCTTTGAAACCTGAACGAGATGCAATAGTAATCCTACATGATGATCTGGGACAAAATGAAATCTTAACAGAATTTGATGCAGGTATTTACCGTAGTTCATCAAATAAAATTAATGGGACAATAGGCATTAGTTATTGGATAGAAATCCAAACCATAGATGGAGACAAATATGAATCGACACCCGAAAAAATGAATTCTCCATTCGAAATAAATTCTATTTATGGAGATGAACAAACATTTATAACTGATGACAATTCAAAGGAAAAAGGTGTAGGTATCTATTTTGATGCTACAAACCAAAATAATCAAGCTAGCTATCTTAGATGGGAATATAGAGAAAGTTACGAATGGCACTCCCCTTTTAAGGTTCAAACCAAATTCTCAAACAAGCCAACTGAAATTTGTTACCCAGCTGAAAATTACCCTTTGATTAATATTTATGATGCTTCTGACCTTGTCAAGAAAGAGGTGATTCATCTCTTGACATCCAAAATTTTGCAACATGAAGTTAAATTAGAGCATGAATATCTTCTAGATATCCGACTTTATTCTACGACTCAAGAAAACTATGAGTTTTGGGAAAATATGAAAGCTATTCACCAATCCAACGGGAATCTCTATGATATTTTACCTGCAAACATAAAAGGTAATATTTCATCTTGTGAAGGTAATCGTGAAGTTTTAGGCTACTTCGAAGCATCATCTGTCCAGACAAAAAAGGGCCTATTTTCTAAAACTGAATTCTCGGTTGAATTCAATGATTTCCCTGAAGAATGCGAAAAATTCATTATGCGGTTAGAAGATCGGGTCCCGGATCCTACAAAATATTACATAGTAGAGACGTATTGGGAAGGTGAGCTTTGGGTATATGTGGTCAGAAAACTGCATTGCTACGAATGTAATCTAAAATATCCTATAAGGAAGCCTTCATTTTGGCCAGAATCACTAAAAAAAGATGCTAACCTAACCAAAGCCAAACAATGACAACTCCACGATATATTATAAGCTTTCTTTTAATCATGATTATTTTTTCATGCACGGAAAAATTCTACCTCGACGTAGATGAAAACGTTGAGATACTAGTAGTTGATGGTAAAATTACAGATAATGGGAGTCCTTGCGAAGTAAGATTATTTAGGACTGTTAGTTTTACAGATGATTTTTCAGTAAAACCTGAAAAGGACGCAATTGTGGCTCTTCATGACGATTTGGGGCACAATGAAATTTTAACAGAATATGAAGCTGGTGTATATCGTAGCTCTTCAAACGAAATTACAGGAACTTTAGGAGTAAGCTATTGGATTGAAATACAAACACTCTCTGGAGATAAATATGAATCAACTCCTGAAATAATGCATTCGCCATTTGAGATTACCTCGATATATGGAGATGAATTAGAAGCTATTATGAGTGATAATTCGAAAGAAGCTGGTGTAGGAATTTACTTTGATGCCAAAAATAATGAAAACACCGAGAGTTATCTCAGATGGGAATACAGAGAAAGTTATGAATGGCATACTCCTTTTAATGTTGAGACCAAGCTTACTGAAAATCCTCAAAATGTTTGTTATCCAGTTACAAATTACCCACTTATCAATATATATGATGCATCAGATTTTGCGACAAAAGAGATTGACCATCTCTTAACATCTACAATCCTTCAACATGAAGTCAAGTTAGAACACCAATATCTCATCGATATAAATCTTTATTCTGTTTCTCATGAGAGTTATATTTTTTGGAAAAACATGAAGGCCATTCATCAGACAAATGGAAATCTCTACGATATTTTACCTGCTAATATTAAAGGTAACATCAACTCCTGCGATAACACAAATAAAGTTTTAGGCTACTTTGAAGTTTCATCAGTTCGAACTAAGAAGGGAATCTTTTCTAAAGACGAATTTTCTATAGATTTCTCAGATTTTCCGAAGGAGTGTGAAACATTTATTATAGTAGGTCCAAGACCCGACCCTATGAAATACCAAATTGTTAAAATCATTCCCAGACAAAATATAACAGCATACGAAGTGCGAAAAAGACATTGCTATGAATGCAATATAAAATACCCAATTAATAAACCAATTTTTTGGCCTTAAGCAACCATTTTAAAAAAATGAATTTATAATCACTATATATGCCCAATAAAAAATTCATATTATTCATCTTAGTAAGCCTGATGTATTTTTCGTGTACCGAAAAATACTATCCTGAAATTGACGAAGATGTTTCGGTACTCGTAGTAGATGGTAAAATTACGGATGAAATAGGACCATGTGAAGTTCGCTTATTTCGGACGGTTAGTTTTACAGATGATTTTTCATTAAAACCTGAAAAAGATGCTATTGTAATTTTACATGATGATTTAGATAGATCTGAAATTTTAAATGAAACCGAGCCTGGTATATATCAGAGTTCATTCACAATAATCAAAGGTGAAGTTGGACGAACTTATTGGATTGAAATACAAACACTCTCTGGTAAAAAATATGAATCAACTCCCGAATTAATGCTCCCCCCTTTTGAAATCACTTCGCTTTATGGAGATGAATTAGAAGTCATTACTGATGATAACTCAGAAGAAGCAGTTGGTATTTATTTTGACGCCAAAAATAATGAAAATACAGGCTCTTATCTACGTTGGGAATACCGAGAGAGTTACGAGTGGCATACACCTTTTGAAGCTGATACTAAGATTACAGAAAATCCTCAAACGGTTTGCTATCCAGTCAACGATTTTCCTCTCATTAACCTTTATGATGCCTCTGATATTGAGAATAGAGAGGTTAATCATCTCCTAACATCAACAATTTTACAGCATGAGGTCAAATTAAAACATAAATATCTACTCGACATGCGCCTCTATTCCGTCTCTCAAGAAAATTTTATCTTCTGGAAAAACATGAAGGCCATTCACCAAACGAATGGTAATCTATACGATATATTACCGGCTAATATTAAAGGTAATATCTCTAGCTGTGAAGGCGATTTTGAAGTCTTAGGCTATTTTGAAGTTTCTTCTGTCCGCACTAAAAAAGGCATGTTTTCTAAGGACGACTATTCTGTTGAATTCAGTGATTTCCCTAAGGAATGTGAAACATTCAACTACATTACCGTTCCCGATGATTCTCCACCAGATCTTACAAGATATTTTATTGAAAAAAAAATAATTAGACCTCGCCTAACTTTATACTTAGCCAGATTTAGACATTGTTATGAGTGCAATCAAAAATACCCGACTAAAAAGCCATCATTTTGGCCCTAACACTAAATAAAATATGAGAACAAAATTTCTATACACAAACCTGCTAATCCTAATATTCCTAGGCTTAAACCACTGTCTTTCGGGACAACCGTTATTGAAAGATAATTTGAAAACAATTATTAATGGTAAACTCTGGGTACCCAAAACCTCGGTTGCACTGGGCGAACAGTTTTTCCTTGAAAGAATGGACTTAAAAGGAAGTTTTCTTTATAAAGGCACACAATTCAACAATATTGAATTTGCTTACAATATATCAACAGAAGAAATAACCACCGCTATAGAAACGCTAGACAAAACCAAACGAAATATTGTTGTGAATCAGTATTTCCTTGAGGGATTTAATGTCACAAATCCCCCCTATGAATTTAGCTTTCTTAGAGGCGATTTAGTTCATTCAGAATTAAATCCCAACAACTATTATCAAATCGTTAAATTCCCAAGTGCCCTTTACGTTGTTAAAAGGAAAAAGCATAAAGTCCTTAAGTCTAATCAGTCGAGAGAATTTAAATATGTATTGGCCAATAGCTTATTTCTTGTGAAAGAAGATAAGCTATATAGTGTTACTAGCAAAAGAGACATACTAAAGTTATACCCTCAACAGAAAAAAGAAATGAAATTTTTTATTCGAAGCAATAAATTAAAAATTGGAGCAAAAACACCAATGGATGCAGTAGTTCTTCTTTCTCAATTTGATCTGTAAATACCATGAAAAAAACTCTCATCCTCCTCTTCAGTCTTGTTCTTATTAATACCATTTCAGCACAAAATAAAATGGAAATAAGCATTGGCTACAAAGGTATGTCATTTATTCAATTGAGTCAGGAACTCGAAAGTAAATACCAAATTCATTCTTTTTTTTATGAATCTTGGGTGAATGATATTAAGCTTAAAAAGACCTACTCTAATGTCGATCTTCAAACTTTAATAACTGATGTTTTATCAGAATCAAAAATTCAATTTATAATTCGAGATAATTATCTGATTCTAACATTGTTTGAAAACCTAAACGATGAATTTAGTTTTAAAAGAAAGGTTGAGGACATTCATACTGATAATCAGACAAATGAGGAAATAGAAGGTGATATCTCAGCTTTGCAGCAACAAGAGTATATTATTCATGAAATTGGAATTGCTTTAGGTCGTAAAAAAGCTAAAGTTTTTGGTAACATAAATCTATTTGGGGCTGGCTTACCTCTCAAAGGTGTTGAGGTTTTTCTTCCTAGCATGGAAAAAGGTGTTACTTCTGATAAAGATGGTTACTTTGAAATAGAACTTGCACAAGGAGCCTACGTCTTAAATTTTAAATATGTGGGGCTAAAGCAAACTGTACGAAAAATTAACCTACGAGGGGATGGGCGTTTAGATGTACAGATGCGAAAAGAAATGCACTCTATAAAAGAAGTCAAAGTTTTTGCGAAAGATAATAAGGTGAAACGAACATCAATGGGAATAGAACATTTTACTTCTAAAGATCTTGAAAGCTTACCTTCAGCGCTTGGGGAACCAGATATTATTAAGAGTACAACCATGCTTCCTGGAGTTGAAAGTGCTGGTGAAGGTGCTATTGGCTTTAATGTAAGAGGTGGATCTGCTGACCAGAATCTTATTCTTATTGATAATGCTCCTATTTACTACCCAGCTCACTTTTTTGGCTTCTTCTCCGCTTTCAATAATGATATGATACAAGATGCAAGCCTCTACAAATCGAGTATTCCTGTTCAATTTGGAGGTCGTATATCTTCTACATACGATATTCATTCGTCAGAAACCATAGCAAATGAAACCAATGGTAAAATTGGGATTAGCCCCATAACGTCTAAAGCCTATCTTAATATACCTTTATTAAATAAAAAGCTCTCGATAATGAATTCATTCCGATTCACTTATTCTGATTGGATAATCAAAAAAATTGATTCAAAGGAATTGGTTGATTCGAAATCTGACTTTTACGATTTACATGGGAAAGTGCTATATAAACCAAACTCAAAAAATCAGATAGAGCTTAGTTATTATAAAAGTAAGGATGAGTTTCAGTTACATTCTGACACCGTTTATAATTTCCAAAATTTTGTTAGTTCTGTTAATTGGAGATACCGTTTCAATGAAAAATTGAAAATGAAAAATAGTGCGCATTTCACTAGCTTCTCGTACGATATGGCATCAAGTGATATTCCTACTAATGCATTTAAACTCACGCACCGTGTTAAAGATATCGGCTTTAAATCGCACCTAACATATGAAAAAGACGTTTTCACAAGATTCGATTTTGGAGCAGCTGCTAAATATTATGAAGTTAGTCCTGGAGAATTAAAACCCAATTCTGAATCTTCACTTATCTCATCCAATAAAATTGACATTGAGAAAGGACTAGAAACAGCAATATTTGCTGGTGCTAAATTTGAATTGTTTAGTTTCTTAAATGCCGAAGCTGGTTTCCGTTATTCTCTATATGGTAACCTTGGAAAAAGAAAAGAAGCTATATATAAAGATGGTAAGCCAAGTAGTCTAGACAGAACTGATATCCAAAATTCTTCAAGTGGACTCAACAATATTCAGCATGGACCAGAACTTAGATTCTCTGTTAACTATGCCATGAATAATAATAATTCATTTAAGGCCAGTTACAACAGAACGCGCCAATACATTCATTTGTTATCCAACACAACATCTATATCGCCAACCGATACATGGAAATTAAGCGATCGATACCTTAAGCCTCAAGTTGGAGATCAGTTTTCATTGGGATATTATCGCAATATTCTAGGATCCCTAGCTGAATTCTCAGTTGAAGCCTACTCCAAGCGTATTCAAAATGCTAAAGATTATAAAGATGGCGCAGAGCTTTATTTAAATGAATTTACTGAAACAGAAGTTCTAAATGCTGACGGTAAAAATTATGGATTAGAATTTCTATTACGTAAGAAATCAGGGCGATTTAACGGAATGATAAGCTATTCCTACTCCAGAAGTTTTTTAAAATCTAAAGATCAGACGGGAGAATTTGCTGTTAACGATGGGAAATGGTATCGAGCACCTTATGACAAACCTCACAATTTAAAGGCATTTCTAAGTTTTAAACTTTCTCGACGATTTATTTTTTCGACAAATCTCGTTTACCACACTGGTCGTCCTGCAACATACCCAACTGCCAAATACAAGATACAGGATATCCCGATTGTTTATTATTCTAAAAGAAACGAATACAGGCTGCCTCATTATTTTAGAACTGATATTACTCTATTGATAGAAGGTAATCTTAAAAAGAAGAAGAATTATCATACATCGTGGGCTTTCGGAATTTATAACTTAACAGGTCAGAGAAATACATATTCGTCATATTTCCGAATTGAAGATGGTAGCATGGTTGGATATAGACTATCCGTTTTTGGGGAAGCAATACCGACTATTACATATAATATTGAATTCTAAATACTATGAAAAATAAAATCATCAAAAACATAAGCCTTATTCTAGTAGTGAGTTTGACTTCAATCTTAGGTAGTAGAGCTCAAAATATTCCTGCTGAACAAATACATGTACATTTACAAAAGAACATTTACATAGCTGGAGAAGCCATTCTTTTCAAACTCTACTGTATCAATGCAGGCGAACAAAAATTATCCAATACTAGTAAAGTCGCTTATGTTGAGTTAATAGGCGAAAATGGATTCCCTGTTGCCCAAACCGATATCATTTTAGAAAATGGTATGGGAGAAGGTGGCTTTGTTATTTCATCCCAGCTTCCCACAGGAAATTATGCCATTAATGCCTATACACATTGGATGAAGACGAGTTCTCCAGATTTCATAAACTTCAGTCCTCTCTTTATTTTCAATAATCAGAATATAGATGATAGTAATTATTCAAATACTAAGAATCTGAAAAGCTCATTCCGTGATCTAAAAAATAATGACTTAACTCTTGTAAAAGCTGAATTTAAGCAAGAGGACGTTTCTATCAACACAAAAATTGAAGATGCAAATCGTATTCTTAGAATTTCAGTAAAAAGTAATAGCCCTGTTGTTGAAGAAACTTATAAAATAGTACTACAGTCCAGAAAAGGAAGAATTCTCGAAAAGTATTTCAAGTTCGATCAACAGAATTGGGAACTCTTATTAAAAACGAAAGATTTAAAATCTTCAAATTACAATATCTCAATTCTTAATTCTGAGAGTAGACTTGTAAAAACAGCTGTAATCCATCTGGCAAAATCACATCGCGGTCGTTTTATTGAAAAACCAAGAATAACAACGAACCAAAGACAAAAAATAAAGATTAATCTTCGTTTAGATGAACTAAGTTATCAAAATGATAGTCTATTCTTATCAGCAAGTATAAAGCTCATGGAACCCAATACGCCATCAATTGATATAATTGATTACATGAATTTGTATTCAGATTTTAGCGCTGACATAGGATCATATCTTGACAAAAATAAGCAGCTCTCTAAACTAAGTTGGATCGCTGAAGGAGAGCTTGAAACACTTTGGCTTAATAATTCAAATTCATACTCAATAGATTCTCTAAAATATCCTGAAAAAGAAGCGTATATTTTGGAAGGACAAATTAAAAACAGAAAAACAGAACAAGCTTTTGCTGGTGAAAATATCTTTCTCTCAAAAATTGGGGGCTACGCTGATATCAATACATTTTGCACGAATGATCAAGGTAAATTTTATTTTAATCTTCCCTTAAAAAAAGGTCTTCAAGACATATCAATTCAAGTTAAAGGTAGGGATGACCTCGATCTTGCTTTCAAATTAAAAGACAAATTCAACTCTGAAGGCATCGCACCAATACCATGGAATAATAAAAAACTTAAAAAAGAAAAGTTAGATTTCATCAAGCAACAATTTGAAAATTACAGAATTCGCAACATATACAAACAAGAGAACTTTCATGAAACTATCGATACCTGTCTCTATAGAGGACAATCAAATTTTTATGGAAAAGCTAAACATTTTATCAAAATTGATGACTACATAAGGCTTGATTCTTTAGAAGAATATTTCCACGAATTTATTTCTACAGTAAAAATCAAGTACCGGAAGAAGAAGCCTTATATGAATGTTTTCAGTCCGGATGATTCTCGCACACTTAAGCAAGAGCCCTTAATCTTATTCGATGGATTGATTATCTCAGATGCTTCCAAGATATTAAATAAGAGATCAAAAGATATTGATAAAATAGAGGTTATTCCTTATGAGTATTATTATGGATCATCACATTTGTATGGCATTATAAACGTGACTTCAAAAAAGAAAGATTGTGAACTCGATGAATTACCCAAAAACACGGAGCGTTACTATTTACCATTGTTTACAAAAGATGTTGAATTTATAAAATCTCAGACTAAAGCGCAAAAAAACCATCCTGATTACAGAACTGATTTACTTTGGGAACCAGATATAACTCTTAGTCACAATAAAGATTTCGAATTGGAATTTACAACAAGTGATATTAAAGGAGAATATGAACTAATCGTTCAAGGCCTTTCTGAAAATGGAGATCCTATCGTAATAAAACAGAGAATTCTAATTGAATAAAAAAAAAGCTCAGCAAATTAATTTGCTGAGCTTTTTATTTACATTTTATTCTAATAAACCTATACGGTAGCTTCTTTGTGCCATCTGTTAATTCCACCTTTTAAGTGAGCTGTTCTATGGAAACCACTTTTTTGAAGGTAACGTCTAACCTGCTTGCTTCTATATCCTAAATGGCAAAAAACAATCAAATCTTTATCCTTAGGTAAAGTTCCCATCTTCTCAGGAATTTGCCCCATTGGAATATGAATAGAGTTATCTATTCCTCCTTGTGCCAACTCATGAGATTCACGAATATCAATAAGAAGAATGTCATCACGCTTTTCCATCTCACTTAATAATTCTTGTGGCGTGTAACTTGTTTTGGGAGCATTATCGTTTGAAAAAAATAACATAGTTTATTGTTTTAAATTAAACACTTTTCCAAGCTTCATCAGTTTCTTCAAGATCTTTCCAGCTTGCACTAACAAATATAGAAAAATATGTAAGCCGTTAAAATTATGTGATCAAAAGTTAAAAAGAATTATAGAATTTTAAGAAGAACCTCTAGAATGACTCTACTCCTCGCACCATACCTAAGCAAAGAGATTAAGCTAATCAAATCTTAATTCTAAAAATGTTGTTTATCTGCCAAGCTTTGAAATCAATTAAACCTTCAACACAATGCGATATCTGGCCTTTCCTTTTTCCAAATGCGTCATCGCTTCATTCACTTTTTCTAAGGGAAACTCTTCCACCATGGGATAAATATCGTGACGAACACAAAACTCGAGCATCTTAAGTGTGAGTGCCGGACTACCCAATGGACTGCCTGCAACAGATTTCTCACCCATTATCAGCGAAAAAGCAGGTATGGCCATAGGCTCTAAAACGGCACCTACCGTATGCAATCTACCCTTTGGTCCGAGAGCAGATAAATAGGCATTCCAATCTAAACTGACATTGGTAGTGTTCAGGATAAAGTCCAAACTACCGGCAATGCTTTCTAATTCATCAGGATTTCTGGAATTGATAACTTTGCTTGCACCCATGGAGAGTATCTGCCTTTTTTTATCTGGGTTTGAGCTAAACGCAACGACTTCACATCCCCATTTATTCAGGAATTTTAAAGCCATATGACCAAGTCCACCTATCCCAATAACACCTACCTTATCGGTGGCTTTTACACCCGCTAAAATAATCGGATTGAATACAGTAATCCCGCCACAAAGCAAGGGACCAGCTTTCTTCATATCGATACCTTCAGGAAGAGGAATGGCCCACGACCAATGCCCTCTAACATATTCTGCAAAGCCACCATGTCGCCTAACAATAGTACCTTCTACACTATTACAAAGATGATGACTACCATCCATACATTGTTTACAGTGCATACAGGATGCCGAATTCCAGCCCAAGCCAACTAAATCGCCAGGCTTAAGCGTTTTCACATGATGACCTACTGCAGCGACCTCGCCTACAATTTCGTGTCCGGGAACAAAGGGATATTCCGTCATGCCCCATTCATTATTTAGCATACTTAAATCGGAGTGACAAATACCACAATAATGAACTTTGATATCCACTTGATCACACTTTAATTCGGGTAATTCATATTCGAAAGCTTTTAATTGCCCTCCTGCCTCACTTGCTGCATACGCCTTTACTCTTTCCATAATAAGCTATTTTTATATGACTTTAACATTTCAAATCACTTCCCTCCCAATGATTTAAGCTTGAATCCGCAAGGCTTAATGAGCCTGAAAATTCGAATCTACTTAATTTACTGAAAAAAGAAACAGGAATAAAAAATACTTGACGGGCTGAGCTTTTCCCTAAACGAATCGAGGCTACTGAGCAAATAATTAAACTGCAGAACAAAGCCGATTCAATGGCAGGATAGGACCAATACTAATCACTTTAGATTTATGGTTAAACGCAAAATATATGATTTATTTAAGAGGATAAACTACGAAAAAACCCATCCGCGAAATTCGCAGATGGGTTCATTTATATCTTTTCAATTCTTATTATTTTGCAGATTTCATCATTTTAATTACAACAATTCGCAAAACAGAATCACTTTCGTTTCTCCAGCCATGTCCGCAATTTGCAGGGCTTTCGATTAGGGTATTTGCTTCCACTTCTTTGCTTTCGTCTCCTATCTCAACAATTCCCTTTCCTTCCAGAACCAAAAAACGAACATCAAGAGGAGCTGCATGTTTAGCAATAGTATCACCTGGCTTCAAATTTAAGTGCACCATCATCATATGCTCATCTTGATGAAATTTTCTGGCTTCAACGCCGTGATTATTCACAAATGCTTCCGTTTCAAATATCTTTTTTATCTCCATGATCTATTGTATTAAGCTGATTACTACTAACACTTTAACAAAGGTCGGCCTTTTCAAGTGAAAAAAGAGTACCAATTGTTACAATGGAGAGAAATTAATGAAACCAATCCAGTCCTAAACGTTTTTGTTTATACCGTGTATTTCATTGCTATTAAATGTTTAAGCTTAATAGTAGAACTAAGGGATTCTTTTTTGAGCTCCTCGAAATATGGCATCTCTTTTAAATA
>TARA_R110001583_G_scaffold3316_1_pt1 | contig 24877 bp, 10 predicted proteins | sample TARA_R110001583 | Tara Oceans TARA_R110001583 (sample SAMEA4398432) | marine metagenome | biome: Polar Biome; feature: [MES] marine water layer (ENVO:01000295) within the mesopelagic zone...; material: water (ENVO:00002006), including particulate matter (ENVO:01000060) such as...... | reverse complement strand
CTTTGTGATAAAACTGAATCCGTTGATTTGATAAATGATTGATACGCACCAAAGTGTGCCCATTTTGGATTATCCTGCCACGCGGTCAATAAAGTAGTCTTAGTTGGACCAGAGACTGTTGCTGAACCTCCTGTCACTGGACATAAATAACCATCGTTAACATCGTCATTTAAGTTATAATTTCCAGTAATCACCATAACACCTTCAGAATATGAAACGGTTCCAATAACAGTGCCTGCGCTGGAGCTTGGTCCAAAAGTTTCAACTAACTCTCCATTTCTTTTTGTATCCTTCGCCGTAGCCATTAATGTGCCGGTAATATAAAAGTTCAGTTCGACAGATCCTGGGTTTATCCTCTGAGCCTTAAAAACTTCTGGAAAGGCAAAAAGTGACATATATTTTTGATGTGGACCAACAGTGGTCTGAACTGTCGATGCTTTACTATTAATTTCACCATTAATATAAAAGTCGCTAAAACTAAATTTTGGACTATAAATTTTATTTTTATCTAATGTGTTTTCTAGAGCTAAAATCTTATAAACACTTCCGGTGTAAGACACCCCATCAATAATATCAAAGCTAGTATATGTTGGTCCCGCACCCTCACCAATTAATCTTTCTCTAGAAACTGATGATGTTAGCGGATATGAAGATGTGATTCCAGAATTTAAGGCAAATTGTTGCTGGTACTCAGTCACATTCGCAACGTTTTTAAACGCAACATTCAAATTATTTTCATTTTTTGTTATGAATGGATATACTGGATGCTGTATAGTAGGTCCAACATCATCAGAACCCGTCGACCGATCAACGTTTATCTCATATAGAGAAATTGATCCGCTCTGGACACTTCTTCCCTGTGTTTGTCTGTTGTTTATGTAAGACTGATTGAAAAAATATTCAAAAGTAAATTGTGGATATGTTTTTACTGTGTTAAAAAATATGTCATCGGGTCCAAATTTCTTTTTTGGCATTTAAACATCTCTTAGTAGTCTAATCTTACACGAATTGTCAAATCGTTTGATGGAGTTTTCTTGATTGGTTCGCTCAACTTGGCAGTTGCAACCAAAGCTCCGTCATTTGCGTATAAGCCAACAGTTGTAATATACGAAACTGGTGGGTTTTGCGGGTTATTTTCTTTCACCCTGATTTGACTCTCAGATAAGTAAGTTGGGTTTGAACTAAAGTTAAACTCGTTTGCCCCTGCACGGCAGAAGTAAATTGTTGAGTTCAACTCAGTTGTATTATTAAACTGAATATTGTGGATTCTGTGTCTTAAAGCATCAGACAATTCATCAATTGAACCGGACTCCATACTGCCAGTAAAGGTCATTTGTTGTGGGGTAGTGTTCGAACTACTTACCCAAAAAATGCCGTCTGACGTTTGGTTAGGAGCGCCTGTCTGTTTAGCGGCTGCTAAATCAATGCTCTGTGACAAGTCTAACATTACGAGACCAGCTTGGTAGTAAATAATACCGACAGCGGCACCAGTTAAGCCATCTTCAGGGTCTCCTGTTGAGGAACCACTTCTTAGGATACCAAATTCACCTGCTGGGGAGTTTGTATCGTTAAAAGAAGAGGATGCTCCATAATCACCAATGTGTTGTAGATACCCAAATGGCTGATCCCATCCAATGTAGGATGCAGACATTCCTAAAGACAATCTAAAAGTTCCTTTTTGAATTTCATCTTTTGCTAATAATCTTGACAGATTTAAAAAGGCTGTTGTTGGAACTGTTGCGGCGGCTGAATCATATGAGCCTGACAGTCTAAAAGGATCAACTGACGCGGTAACATCAAATCCGTATAAAACTTGCGCCATTTGGTGATAAATGTTGCGCTTGTCTGCATTGCCTGACGCCAAGGTTGGTAGCGCTGAAAAGTGCTCACCTTCGCGAAATCCATAAGTAATATCAAAAATATGGTTTGCAGAAGAACTTAAGAACGGGTAGTCGTAAACAGACTGGAACATGCCATGATCGAATGTCTTAATGTTTAATCCACGAGTAACAGCCGAGCCGCCGTATGTACCAGAGATTAAACTACCGGTTACCGGGATTGCTTCGTGCAATAAGGTTCTCGTTGATATAACTTCTTCTTGTTGTAGTTTTTTGATTGTACTCATTATTTTTTCCTATTAACTGGTTGCTCTTACAATTCTTAATGGGATCTCAAGTGTGATACCAGTTTTGTTACCCCTTAATCTAATCGTGCTATCAATAGCTTTTGCGTTTGTTGAATCAGGGAAGTAGCTTGATTTTGTTGTGCCCAATTGATTAAAGAAAAAATCACTTGAAGCAACTGTTGGTGCAGCGAAGAAAGAAACCTTAAAAATTGAACCTCTAGGTCCTTTAATTGGGCTTTGACCAAATTGTGCAGACTGTCCACTTGCACCGTTTGTGAAATAAACATTTGTGCCCTGGTTTGACAGTACATAAGTAGCAATATTATCAGTATCGATAAAACTTTCAATCGCTGGGGAGCCGCCTGGAGATACAACTTTTAAAAGTCTATCATCAACTTGCAGCAAGTATGTGTCTTCATTTAGATCCTGGTCTATTACCGTTTGGAATGATAATTGGTTTGTATCAAGCCCTTGATCAACAGTAATTCTATCAGTTGATGCTTCTGCGGGTGTAACACCATTAATGAATCCGTTTGGCAAGCCAGAACCGCTAGTATTCTGTCCGATGTATTTATCAACTGCCAACTGGTTCGATAAGACCACAAACTGATTAGTCGTTCCACCATTGTCTGTTGACGATGCAAATGGGAAGCCAGGGAAAGGACCAGTTGTAGTGTTTGTATTCAACTTTGAAGTCGGTAAAAACAGACTTTTGTCTTTGCCTTGTAAGGTAACAAGGTTGTATTGTAAAGAAGTAGCCGCGTTTGTGAACGCTTCAAAGACTGGTGATTTTAAAATATTTAAATCTTTTGCCGCTGTTGATTGTGTGGCGTCATATAATTTGTAATTAATTTCATCGTCGCCAAAAGCAAAAGCAGTAATTTTAAAAGTTCCGTCTGCTCTCGCCAATCTCTGTCTGCCAATATCGGTTAGAACTGCGTCTAAAATGATATCGCCACTATTATCTAAAAAACTTGCCATGTGATTTACCCCTAATCATTATAAATAGTCATATATTTTATAAAATGTAACTGTATTATTAAGATCATCCTCTGTTAGTAGGATCAAACGCTGGTTCATCATTGCCATCGTCCTCCCCATTGCCGCCGTTTAAATTAAAGGACAATAATGTTTGAGCATCAACAACGCCCTCAAGAGGGCTTTCTTCTGACACCGCTGCGGCTATTGCCAATGCTGCTGTTGCAACAGGTTTCTTCTTTTCAACTATCGTGTTACATTTAACTGCTGACGGTCCTTCTAGTTGAATGGCGGCGGTAATACCAAAATTGCCGCCATAGTTGCTTGGGTAGCCAAATTGTTGACATCCCAATTCTTGTAATATCGAAAAATAATCACCAACATTTATATCAGGATCTGGTCCTGGTTTTTGTTGGTCGTCAACTTGCTCCACTTCACTTAAAAAGTCGTCTATATTTAAATTCAATTGTTTTTCAATGGCATCCAATATTGAGAGCCCATCACCATATTCCGGGACCCTTTTACACATGTAACACTTTTCAAAAGCTGGCATTGTTTTAATAATACCATTAATTGATTCAACAATTAATGAGGCTGGTGCATTATCTCCGATACCATCCCTAATGAAGTCGTCAATTTTTGAGAGCTTGTTGTTAAAATCAACATAGAAGCTATCAAAATTTAAATCAAGCTTGTCCCAGGAAGCCTGTTCTGATGGTTTAATATTTGTAAACACCGGCAATTTATCTTCAAGGGCGCAACAAACCGGCTTTGAACCAAAGTCAAGAACGGTTGCTGCCGCCTCTTCTTTCTTAATTTGTTCTTGTAACAATTCTTCTGGTGTGGGCAGTGCCTCTAGTTCTGAAGCTTCTTTGCTCTTGTAGGTTATTAAAACATTATCTTTTGTCGCAGTTGATAAACTTAATTTTCCAGAGGTTGGATTAATACCCTCTGCAAGATTTTGCTTGTATATTAAGTTAAAATCAACTTTTCTACCGGTCTTCTTTGAAGTCAATCTAACTTTAAATTGAGTCTTAGACTCAGACGTTGGTGAAAAAGTTGATGGAGTTAAATATCCAATGTTGTTTTTTGCTGGGTTGGGAGCTTGTTGTAACAGCGCTGGTTCTATTCTAAATTTATTATTTAAAGACAACTCGGCTTTTCTTTCTTTTGATTGATCCTTAAGATCTACAATATTAACAGTTGTAAAAACAGCACCGCCATCATCTACCAATTCAATCTCATAGACTTGGCTATAATCTGATTCTAAGTCTAAGAAAGAAATTGCTTTAGCAGAAAAGTAATATTTTACATTTGGATCTAATTTTAATTCTTTTGTAAAACCTTCACGCGATATATTAATTGGCTCTAGATATTTTTCTAAATCTAAAAAGTCTTTTGGTTTTTTTCCTTCAGAAATGTATAATTGAATTCTATCAATATTTGTTCTTGTAAAATACATCTCGTCATCTGCTGGCAATTCTGCTGTGATGCCAAACGACTCTAGCTGTTCTGAAGACAATGCTGAAAAAGAGTTTATGAAAAAGGCTCTTGTTTGTTCCCAACTACCATCCTTTGCCCAATACTTCTTTGGAATTTTTTCTTTTATCACCTTCTTTTTAAAGGAGTAGTTGTCAAAATTTAATAGAATTTTATCGTTAACACCGCGTAGTGGATAAACTCTCATGAACAATGGAGTGGGTGGTAGTTCAATATACGACACCTCAGATGTCGCCTCTGCAAATTGTATTTCATCAATTGTATTTACATATTTGCTGGGTCCCAACTCATAATCAAAATAGTAAAATAATTCAATTTTTTGAGACGCTGTTTTTAGAGCATCAGAATTAGTAGCAATCTCGTTTAAAATGTTATCAAACTGCTGATCCTGGAAAGGATTTTTACCAGCGGCTTCTAATTGTTTTTGTTTTGTTGTCAACTCCACTAATAAATCGTCTATTTTTTTCTGAATTGCCTTTTTACCAGTTGGTAGTAAAGAGGTTTCAAGTGATTCATAGTTGTATTTAATTTCACTAAAACTTATAAGCGATGAAAAAGCATACTTGTAGCCCTCACCATATTTAATTTGAGAATCATATATTCTAATATTCTGGTCGCTAAAATTATAAGGCGTATCTGGGTCTGCACTTGTTGGCAACCTTGTTGAGTTATCTGCTAAAGTGTTAATGTAGTACTCTTGAGCACCAGTATCTGATGTAATTCCTTCCTTCTGTACAACATATCCAAAATTAAAAGCGCCGATGAATGGTGCATATTGCTCTGCAAAATTTGGGTTTGTAATTGGGTTATAAACATATTCTGTATTTTTATCTATAGCAACTGTTGCCCCCCACCCTTTCAAGTTTGAATTGTTGTAGGAGTTAAAAAACTTTTCTGAACTCACAATTGTCTTTGCTGTATTTAAAAGAATCGAACCATCAATTAAATATTCGTCATCGTCCTTTTTAATAAAATTGTCTTTTAATATTTTTGTTGAGAGCGCTTTAAAATTTTCAGTTGTTTTTTCAACTGTGCCGAAAGTTGGTTCTTTAGTTATTAAATTGTGTATGTCCAATTCTTTTGGGACAATGTTTTTGCCAACAACTGTAATATCATTCATGTACGGCAATGTAAAATTCAATCTTGGTGAAAATAATGATGCTGCGTCAAATAATATTTTATTTGAAGTTTGCCATTCATTTGTTGGTGTAGTACAGCCAAGACCAGCTTGTGGAACTGGCTTATCTAAGATATTGTCATTACCTTCTTTGTAAAATAGCCTTAGCCCAGTTTCTTTTTTACTTTTTGATGCATTCTTGCATTGTTTTACTTTTTTAGCGTTTGATATAGCCTTGACTTCACTTGGTGAAAGAGTAGCTTCATTTTGTGCAAAAAAAGCAGAATTATCTATTTGTACGATTGAGTTAAGCGATAAGGAAGGCTGTTCCTTATTGAGTAAATAATTATTTTTGTTATGAAAAAATCCTTTATTTTTTGCGTATTCAAAAACTTTCTGAGAAATAGTATAGTCGCTTTTAGCTGCCTTGTTTTCTAAAGTTTTTGTTAGAAAGTCGTACACATTACCACTTTTAGCGTCTATTATATTATAATTTTTTTCTAAGAAATAGAGAGCAAAAGAAATTGGTATAAAATTGTTTGCGTCTACAATGATTTTAAATCTTTTGAAATTAGAGGCGGATAAAGATGTTATCTTATCTTCTGCAATAATTACATTTTTAATAAAAACATGTTTTATCCAATCCCAAAACAACGCATAAAATTGATCGCCCTTTTCCTGTTCATCCTTAAAGAGAGATAAATCAAAACTTGGGTATTCTTTTTCTATAGCCGCTTTTAAATTTTGTGAGAACTTTTTCTGATAATACACATCCATGAGACGATTGTATGTAACACTTCCCTTTTCATATGTTTCATCCAAAAAAGGTTTTGTATCTTTTTTTATGTCGCCTAGTGTTTTTACTATGAGCGCCGATGTGGCAAATGTCTTTAATACTGAATTTGTATATCTAAATGCAATTGTATTTTTGTTAAGTGCAAAATAATCCCAAACTTGATTTGTCATAAGGGCGAGTGGATCCTCCAGAAACTGCTTGGGATTTTCTGGTAGTCTCAATCTGCTTAAATCATAATTCTGCGCGTCCTGTAAAAGATTTAATGGCGCATTTGGATTTACAAATTTAACATCCTTTAAAGACAGAGCTTCCTTAAAGGCAATCGCCACCTCTTCTGGGATGATCTCTGATGCCTCTGCTCCACCTTGTTCTTCAAGCTCAGTAAGTGGACCAGCGCCTGCCAAACCACTGGCTACTGTGCTGCCCTGGGCGGTTGGGGTGGCACCCTGACCTGCTTGACCACCACCTGTTGCTATACCAGTAGCGAGACCGGCGAGACCAGCGGCGGGGGTTTCCTCAAAAGGAACAACCTCAAAATCAATAATATCAAAAAGATTGTCTCCAGATATGGATTTTCCTTCTGAGTTGACAGCTTGGAGTTTAACCTTGCGTTTACCAGTTACATTAAAAGGAAAAGTTAATTCTTGTGTTTCACCTGGGCTTAGTGTGTCTCCAAAAGCACCAAACTGATTTCCTGGAATATCTGCAAAAAACTGCACATTCTCTACACCTTTTGCCTCAAATTTAAAAGTAATCGGACTTGACACTTTTTGTCCACCAAAAGGGCTAAGAATTTTAACCTTTGGGAGTGCTAAGGCTTCTTGTGGTTCTGTTGCCGGGGTGGGCTCCTCTTCAGTCACTGGTGGTGTAACTTGAGCAGCATATGCGCTGGGGAAGCTGGCACTAGTGCCTTGTCCACCGGAGGTGCCTGTACCTGCGGCAGACGTACCCAGGTTTGAGATACCCGCAGCAGCCTCTCGTTGGGCTATGACGTTCTTTACCTCTTGTAATTCTATAGCAGTTTTGTCCTTTTCAAACTGTAAAATAATCTGATTCTCATACTTACCAACGCTATCAATTTTATCTTGAAGATCTTGTTGTATGTCTTTAAGTTCTTTTGTCTTCTTTAGTTGTAATTGCGCTATTCTAGTTTGAGCATCTTTTTTGAATTCTTGTAATGCCTCAGCATCTTTAGTCAAATTATTCAGAAGAATTGAAAAATCTATCATAATTATTGCCCTTGAGTTCCCAAAATATATAGATAAGAGCTATAGAACTCTTCGTAATTATCTATTCTAACTAAAACCTTATTAGACTGTGCTAAGAACCCAGGAAAATCATCATCAATTTGTGAGAATATTAAAGCTGAAGCACTATCACCTATAAATTTTAGATAGTATATTTTCATTGTTCTTGTTTGATTTACAATGAAATTTAAAAACTCCTCTGTTTGTTTTTGTGCTAAAAAGTTTTGAAGTTTTTGATCTGCATCACTAATGTTCGTTTTAAGTTGCAGACCTTCATTTGTTAGAAGTTTGTCTTTATCTGAGATAGTTTTAAAATCACCTATTTGTTCTTTGTTTTCTACTGTTTTAAAGGACTTTTCGTTATTTGCGAATATGTTAATGTCTGCTGTTGAAAAATTATCCGAACTAATAGTTGCAAAGCCTACATCAGTGTTTATCCCGTTAAAGAAATTATTTGTTTTTTTGCCCACTAAACTTATTTTTTGTTGGAACTTTTGGATAAGCTCACTCCTATAATATGTTGAATTAGAAGGCTTTGGCTGAGTATACTCAGATTTTATGTTTGTGTTAACAACTATTTTTTGAGATGAGTTCTCAATATCTTTTTGCAAAGAATCAATAACTTTATTTATCAATGTGACAAAATCATTTGTTGGTAGTTTGTTTAAGTTTGAAAGTTTAAATCCGAATTTTGTGCCAACATCAGCACCATAAAAGGTAGTTAAACTTATAGAAGCCTGCTGTCTTGAATCATTGTCTCTTATAGTTTTTAATGTATTTAAAAAGTTTTTAGCATTATTGATTGTGATATCATTAAAATTTAATTTTAGCACTGCTTGATAGTCAGAAAAATAATCTTTTAAATTAATTGAAAAGTTGTAAAAGCGATATCCACTTTTATTAAGAACCGCCAAGTTATCAACCGGAAGTGGTTTGCTAGAATACAAACCATCAGAAAAGACATAACCATTTTCATTTTTATCATATTTGTATAAACAAATTTCAATACTTGAAGCTAGTTGATTAAACTGATCGTTATTGTCTATTGAGATAGTTCTTGGAAATTTTGTGTAATCATTTATTATTTTTTCTTTATCCAAACAAAAGATTCCAGACAGTACCCCATTTTCGTTGCAGGAATACATTAAATTTGAAAAATATGATTTTTTTTCTATTATTTGTAAATTTGTCAAATCTGTAAATTTTGATGTAAAAACATTCTTATAATCTTCTGTTTTTATAGTTGACAAGTTTGCTAAAGAAGATTTATTAGTTGAAATTACAAAAATATCTGAATTGTCTTTTGGAGAATCCTCTAAGACTACGAGCACCAAAAAGTTCTCATCTTGTAGTTCTTTAATGTTTATTTCAATGCTATCTATATTTTTTTGTGGGGCATATGCCTTCACATCTGCTGTGTTACCAAATATTATAGTTTTGTCAATGGCGGTCAAATTGTTAGGTAAACCACCCTCACTTAATGTATTTGTCTCATCAAGACTTAAAGGAACTATTCTAATCGATTCAAACTCATTAATATCAAAATTTTCAAACAGCAGATCAAAAACAAACTTATTGTCTTTTAGATGGGCATTTTCAACCACTATTTGTGTTGAAACCGGATCTACTGGATAGAGTTTGGCTACATTAACTGGTGTGTTAAATTTAGTATTTTCTTTGTTTAATAGTTCTACAATCATTTAATCATACCTATAGATCAACGCACTCGTCATCAATTTTTTCGACTTTGACCTCTTCATTTACAAAAGTGAAGTTGTTCTTTTGAACATTATTATCGGTTGTTATGTTAAAATACCAAAAAACGGATTGTTCATCAATCTGTTCATTGTCAAAAAATAATTTTGTTTTTGTGATTTTATCTTGCCCATCTTCAACTGAATAATCATATTTGAATACTTCAATCACGTATTCATCTTTATCTTTAAGCACATTTTCCTCATCAAAAGAAATTGTAAAATCATCAAACTCTTTTTGAAACAACAAGTATGTGTTTTCTTCATCCGAACTAAACAAATCTTCAATTGATAAATTAGGATTTTCTAGCAGGGTTTGTTCAAGAAACGGATCTTTCCTATCTGGTACAAAACCTAGATTGTAAGAATATTCACAAACTAAATTTAATTGTGGGATTTTTTCATCCGAGGGACCAACAGTGAGCCCTTGACTTTGTTCTAAGGGAAAATAGGTCAAGTCTCCCGAACCTGTAAACAAAGTTCCATCCTCTGCAACAATCTTCCAAGCGGGTTTGTAGTTTGAATAAGGTGTGAACGTCCCTAACCCCTCTATTAATCGGTTCTCTTCTTTATATGGCTTATCCTGGGCTGGTGCTGATTGTTTAGCGGTGGCGGCTCTTAAAGTTAATTTTTGCTTAATTCTATTTTTTATTTCATTTTGTTCTTCGACAACGCCTTCCGTAAAGTTCTGTCGATCATACAAGACATCATCATCTAAAAATTCATAGAAAGCCGGTTTAAAATCACCAGTTGAAAGCTTTTGCCTGCCAACTCTGGTTAATTTTAATTCTACTACTTCTTCTTTTCTATTAAAAAATGTCATTATATTCTCTTTATAATTAGACTGATCCAGTTACTTCTGTTGTTGCTTTGATATACGCCGCAGGGATTTCTTTAACTTCGTTTGGAGTGTTATTAACAACCTGAAGTTCAGCGTTCATTTTACCAAGTTCCACTAGACTAAAAAAGTCATATGGGTAGTTAAATGAGAATCTATCCGCTTCAGAAGATTTGTAAACTGGTGTATTAGTTTTTTCACCTAACACCTTGTAATAATCATAATTTGCTCTCTTTTTAACTTTAAATATTTTCCAGCGAATGTTGGTTGGCATAGCTCCATCAAAACCATTGTAAGCAAAAACTCTTGGGGATAATACTTCTCCATCTTTCAACTCATGTTCAATGGTAACCTTTTCTTTTTCTGCCTCTGTGGCGATGCTTGGCATCACCCCTTGCCAAATTTTTGCCAAATCTTGACTATCTAATTCACTCTTAAATTCAAAGAAATACATTGCGAAAGGCGCGTAGCCCGGTTCAAAATCTTCTTTCGTGTTCAAAGTATCTGATGACTTATCTCTAATGTTGACGAAATCATAAACTGGTGGTAGAACATATTTGTCCATTTTTCTAATCATATCCATCATAGAATTTTCTGTTGAATCATCTGTTCTTGCCTTCACATAGTTATCTTCGAACTCCTTAATTGGCAATTCTAAGAAAGTTTCCTCGCCGGTTCTGTCGTTAACTACAAATGGCACACAACAAACCGCTTCTTCGACTAAGGTTTTTGGTTTAATCTTACCGAATGCGATTGCTTTATTCTCAAACCCTACTGCTTCTGCCAATGAACCTGTTGTTGCATTGTTTTGGTATGCCTTGTCTTCAATTCTAACATGCAATCTCTTTTTGGCGGATGAACCTGCCAATGAACCAAACTGGTGCCACATTCCGGTTGTACCATCCTGACCATTGAAAGTTGATGTTGGTCCAGGTCCAGGGGTTGTTGATATCGCACCTGAGAAGTTTAAGATTGGGGCTTCCCATTTACTTCTCATCGTCCATCTATTATCTTCATCAATAACAAATAAGTCCATACTAGCTGAAATTGACATGAAAATGGTTTCTTCTGGTGAAGCATCATCTCTTTCAACTAGATAGTTGGAACCCACTACTGTAGAGTTCGCAACTATGTCTGCAAACGAGAAGCTGAACACGCCGCCTTTTTCTGAAGTTGGGATTAAATCTTTTGGATCAAAAATAATTGTTGCTTTTGTCCATGATGATCTAGCTTGTCCCAAGTTAAGTGTAAATTTATTAGCATCGCCGGGGTCGTCTCCAGATGTATTCCATGCATACCCTGGTGGTGTGTGATGGTTGTACGGGAAAGGTCCAAAAGCAGCAGCGTTACCATACATCATAAAATCAACTGGGTTTTCGATGTACATATCCATCGCGAATTTCTTAAAGACGCCATTGCTGCTGGATAATGGACCTTTAAATGACCAAGTACTAGCAGGCGCAGATTTGAAACTTGCCAATCCATCTAAGAAAAACTCTGGAACCTCCGCAAAGAAGTTGTGGGACATTAGCTCATAAATACCATCACTATTCTCAACGGAAGCTGTTGATTGAAAGTTCGCTGGTGCGCCAGGATAAGAACTGTAAGTGTTCATGTCTCTTATGTTATAAACTTCTTTTACAAAGTCTGTAGGTGAAACAATAGCCTCAAATGGCGCTGTCGCATTAAAACTTGAAGTTACACTAGCACTTGCTGGAGACGCGGCTGTAGACTTGTATGGGAATTCAACAGCAATACCTGCTTTAATACTGTTAAATCCAATTCCTGGTGCCCAAAATGGTAATAGTCCTGTTTCTACAGTCCCGTTAGCGCCAACCGGACTTCTTCCAAAAGTAGTAGCGCCCTCAAAGAAGAAACCATTGTAAGGCGGGTTAAAGAATGAAGAGGAAAATTGTTGTGCTAATTGTACTGTTCTCTGCTGTGGATAAAAGCCCTCTCTTGGCAACAATTTCTTTGTTGCGTCAAAAGTAATTTTAATTGAAGTCGGTTCATCGTAAAAATCTTTTAATTGTTTTAGATAAGTTATCTGTTCTGTTCTACCGTATCTCTCTTCAAAATTATTGCCTATTAAATTTTGTGTTCCAGTCAAAGAGAAATTGTAGACAGTTTCCTTGAGGAAGTCTCCATTGTGTGTTTCAAAAATATCTTTTACGAAATCAGAAATTGTAAACTCTGGAATTAAACTTTGATCTTGTCCAACCAACCTACAATCTTTGGAAAATTCACCGTATGTGGTGTAAAATGCGCCCGTGCCAGCTTGAGACTGAACTAAGTTAAACGGTCTTGTTTCTCCAAGAGTGAAAGAGTATCTTGCTGTCGCGTCAGGATAATTATTTCGACCAACACCAGTTGATCCAGTATTTCTCATCAGTTCACCTGACAAGTCTGGAACACCCGCAGTGCCTGAATTAGCAACATCGACTGCCCAAGATGAACCTGTGAATCCGTACCCTTGAGAACTGGTAACAATGCTATTGTCTCTAACACTAAGGTCGTCACTAACCCAAAAAGACTTGTAATCAGTTCTTTGTCTGGTGGTGCCTTTGTATTGATGCTCTTGTCTTGGAAAAACTGTTTCCTCGTAGTTGATCTGCTTGTACTTTGAACTAAATTTATAAAAATCAGTAGTTGTTATGTTTCTTGCAGGGACATTAAACTGGGCGTTGAAATCTTGAATCGCTTGCTCAGAACTTAGATTAGTGTCGAAAGTTTTTGCGAAATAATCTAAGTCATTTCCAAAGCTGTATTCGACAGAGCCAGTTGACTTGTCAATCTGTTGAACAACAGACTTGTACTTGTTTGTAACAGGACATTGATTAATCGTGTATTTTTCACCTAATTTAATCTTTCTAAGCCTGTCACTAAAAGTATCAACAATAACTTTATCTAAATTATTAACATAAATGTTCTGTTGTGCAAATTCACGACCGACTCTGTGTTCGCCGCCTCTGATTTGTTTAAAAGAGGGGTGCTGATAAGGACCATTGTTGTTCAATAATAGTCCATTTAATATAAATGGAGCCGTTGGCGCATCAAAATCAGGCAGGTTATAGTAGTTGCCTGGGGCGGCTGAGGCTGTTGTGAAAAGATTTCTACTTAAATCAACATCACCAACAATAATGTAGTTTGTTCCATTAAAAGCAACAGAAACTGGAACACCGGATCCAACTCCGTATTCTATATGTCCCTCTGGCATTTCTCTAATATTGTCAGAATATTCAAACCCATAGATAGGGGAGTAATCGCTTGAGGAGATATCATAATCAAAGTCACTAACATTTTGATGAAAGACTGGGTTTATGTTTGCCCCTGTTAGCAATCCGCTTACTGAAGTTAAAGTTGCATCATTTGGATAACCAGTTTTTCTAGCAATCCAAGACGCAGCAACCCATGAATATTGTACATCAGTTCTTGGAATTGCGCTGGCAACAAATGAATTGTCAAAAACGGGTTCTGGAGTCAGAAGAGAAGCGGAAAGCTTGTAAATGCCGTTTCTTTGCGTTTTGTAAAATGCTCCTGTTGGTTGAAGCAGTACTGAATCAAAGCCCCCTGATATAGTATGACGAGATAATAAGTCGTTATTTTCCAATCTTACAATTTGATTACGATAATTTAAGTTGTTATAAACAGACAATTCTGCGGATTCAACATCTAAGAAGGCGAAAGAGTTAACCTCTGGTCCACCTGGAGCACTGAATCTATTAACAATGATATAATCGTTACTGCCAGTTCCTGTGCGATCTAAAACTTCAAAGTCTTTGAAGAATAAGACGCCCTCTTCATCATACGAAAGGCTACTAGAGTCATTAATAGATCCAGTGAACCCACTAGATTTTACATAATATCTATTGTTAATACGTCTGCCAGTTGTTTGAATGATTTCATAATCTTTAAAAAAGTTAGATCCAGTTACATTTTTAATATTTACTGGGCTCTGGGCTGCACCATCGCGTAAATATGCACCATATGGGACATTCTCATTGAATACTGGGGTACCGGCAGAATTACTTATCATTCTAGGGCTGTTAACATGCAGAGCTAGTGGGGTGCCGTCAACAACATTTAGTTGATACCCCTCTTTTCTTACAGTATGATCTGTAACCAATAGGTTGCCATGACGGTACATCCACCCACCAACGTGCTCATCGGTAAAGGGGCTTTGCAAACCGCCACCCTCAACAACATAATCTTGGTGTGCCATTCGGATGTCGGCTTGGATTCCAACGTTGAAGAATTCATCTTGGTACGAAGAAGAAGGTGCTGACGAACTAACCAAAACAAAAGGTAGGTAATTTTGACCCGCCAAGACTTTAGTCTTAGTCGTGTCCGTTACAGTAACTGGTAACAATCTTTCATCATTAAATGTCTGATCAATTGCTGCGTCATATTCATGATATGGGGCACCACCTCTATTGGTTACCTCTTGTCTTACTTCAATTTTGATACCATCATCAGCAAAGTCTTGAGAGCCTTTAAACGCATTTGGAAAATAATTTTCTCTACTTTCTGCTGCGTAGCTTGTATTTTTTGCAATAGATTTAGCTGCGTCGGCTCTAAAAATATATACAGGCTGTCTTGAACCCGTTGTTGTCTGAGCTTGGTTGTACTGAAGCTGGATTCTAGAAAAATCGACGCCGACATCACCAGTACTAAGTATTCTATTTGGGGCGCGTTCGCCTCTTAGACGATACCACAATACATTACCACTCTGGTCACCATCAAATGGGGTGACTGGGGACTTTCTCTCTTCGTACTTAGCATACTGAGATGCACGTTCATTTAGAGTTGGTCTCATACCGGCATTTCTAATTTGCGATCTTCTAGTTACAACCTCGGTATTTATTGTAATGTTTGAATTGGATTGGTTCTCTATGCTCTTGGCATCTGGACCGCCAGTTCCATCAACCGGAGTCTTACTAATTGAATCAAAATCGCCAGGGGTAAATGTTGGAGCGGGTCCAACACTTTTGAGGTTTTTATTAGTAATCAGTTCATCAACAGTAAATTCTTTAAGTCCAGTGAACTTGTGTCGGTACTTACTTCTTTCTAAAATATGACTTTCAATTATATTTCTTACTTTGTCTGACGTTTTTGCAGATGCTGGTATTAAATTAGAGATCACGCTGTCGAGAGCGCCGTCGAGCCATTTGTAAATATTGGTGTACTTTTCTAAATCTGGTTCATTTTGCACATTTTCAAAAAATAGTTCTCTTAATTTTTCTAAATTTTTGTAATTGCCCCTGTACATATTTACAGGATCACCAATTAGACTGTTAAAATCTTTTATCGATGCAAAGAAGCCCAACATTTGTCTAGAAATTGTATCATAAAGACTTGTTTCAACGGCAAAATAGTATTTGCTTGGTCTGCTATCTCTAGTAAAAAGTGTATCATCACCCTCTCTAATCTCTATTAAATCTGAAGTGTATAAATTTTCTGGCAGTTGTTGCTCTGCGGTGTCAACAAATAACACGTCAACAGATGCAGTTGAACTAGCAGCAAATTGAGAACCTTGACCACTGTAATTTGGTCCGACAAATTTTGAGTATTCTCCACCTTGGAATCTTGGATCTACGGCATAACTAGAACCTGAAGTAATGTCCTGCACTAAAAACTTACCGCTTGCATCAGAACCAGTAATATTTTCATAGTTCCAATGTAAAGCAAGCGTGTTTATTCTTGGAATGTAACTGCCAGACTCACTATTTTCATAGATAAAAGAGTTCCTGAAAGGATTGAGTCTACCAAACGTTGTAACATCTCTGGAGTGATTTCTCAATTCTTCATTTGAGATGTAATCAAACCACACCCTTGAAGAAATTAATCTAGCATTTGATTTAGTGTTTATTGAGCCTGTGATATCATCTCTACTAGCTCCAACGTACATTCTTTTATCTGAGCCAGTAATAAATTGACCTATTTCATCGTCTTCAAGGTTTAATTCGGCGGATGCACTAAACTCGTGTAATTTATACCCTGCTATGTGGTTAACACCATAAAATTCTAAGTTAAAAATATTTGATGCTGTTATTTCTTGGGCGTATGGATATTCTCTCGGCTTAGTTCTAACAGCAAATGTCCAATTAGTGTTATCGTACACATCCTCGTAAAAAGAGGAAACTAGCGTTCCAACAGAACCAATGTTTGTTTCTAAGACAAATTGAGTTTTATTATTTGAATTTGTGTCTGCATATACCTTAAAGTTTAAATCGCCACTTGGGATGGTCGTTACAGTGGTATCTTTTGATGCGCTGTGGACACCAAACAATGATGCTCTTGGAAGCTTGTCCAAAAATCCATTTGCAAAATTAATAAACTTTGGAAATTGAAATTGATTCTCAAACGTTAAAGGAATGTAGGCATTCGACGAAGATGGGATGTATCCAAAGTCTCCAGTTTCAGCCGAACTTTTATCAGAGTCGGCAAAGGTGTATACAACTCCTTCCCGATTTTGACCGTCATTGTATCCAGAAAAATCTACAATATTTCTTTTGGCTTGAGAGGTTTCATAATTCTCTCTGATCTCATACTGTTGGTTATCCGAGTACATATTCAAACGAACTAATTCGTTATCAACACCAAAACATCTAAAAAGATTTCTAAATGATTTTTCAGTGCCTTTTGATTTATTAATATAATTTAAGTTATTGAAAATATTTTGAAAGATTAGATTTTTTAAATTAAAGACTTTATCATCGTAAGAACGCTTCTCATCTTTAAAATAAATTTCCTCTAATACGCCAGAATCAATAAACACATCAGGGATGTCAAACCCATAAGAAGTTAAGTTCCTTTTGGAAAACGGATTAGGTTTTGCATTTGAGCCACTAACATAAGAACCATCTTGTAGTTGTGAAATCGCCGTAATCTGCGCGTGAAGCGTGTCTAGGTAGCTAGACATAATCTGCATCATCTTACGGATAAGAAGCCCGTTAGCGCCATCGTCGTCGCTTATCCACTGTGGTAACATGCTATACATGCTTCCGAGGTTTTCATTATCATATGCAGAACCAGAAATTATCTTATCTGCTTTGTAAGAAACCACATCAGGATGAGTAGAATAAATAATTGGTGAGCCGCGTTCTGATGTTACCCCAGATTGTATAATTGCAGACCCTGTAGCTCTTGATGTCGCTGCATAGCCAACCCAAACAGCGTCAGTCAATCTACCTGAGTAGTCTAGTACTACATTATCTACTGAAGATGTACCAGTGTTACCCTCATTAAATTTGTAGTATAAAGAGAGTCCTAATGGATTGTCGGCGTTAACTTTTGTGGTGTCTGTATTGCCGCCGCCGCCGACATCAAAGAAATAGTTTACACCGATTTCTTTTGCGTCTCTTGCAGTTTTCCACAGTCTCACTTCATCAATTTCACCTAATAAACCACCCTCTCCTAAATAATCCGTTAATGATGAGGCTGCAACAGTAGCATCAAGCGTTCCTGTCAGGAGCAATACTGGACTAGATTCAGTCTGAAATTTCTTTTCCTGAAATTTGCCATCAACATAAATTTCTCCAACATAACCTGTTGAACTAGTTGAAAAAGCTAGTGCATAGTGGTGCCATGTATCGTCCGCGATATCAGATAAGTTGGTTTCAAAATTGTAAGAAAATTCAGTGCTTGTTAGCCCCTTTGAAAAGGAAGTTAAAATCTTTGTGGAGGCAGTAACATCTGTGGTGATTTGAAAAAGGTCATTTTCGGTATTACTAATCGAAAAAATAACCTCATTCTGTGTATCAGTGGCATCAGGGAATGTACCCTTCTTTAACCAAAATTCAACTGTTACACCATCTGAGAAATCTAATTCTATGCTGCCGACTTGGTTAGAACCGGTGTTATAAACTAAGTTATTAGAATAGTTGTCAGTTAGAATATAATGCCCACTATCTTCTGAGCCGCCGAAAATGAATGTTGTACTGCCGACTGTAAATGGTGTTTTAAGGGTACCATCATATACTGCACTCGTAAAATCAGCATAACCAACTGATCTAGGATAGTTTTTATCGAACTCGTGCCTTTGAATTGCGACAAGCCCATTTTGATATTTTAGTCTTTCTGCTAGAGAACCGTCGTATGGGTATGATTGGACAACACTATCAATAAGATCAACGTAATAATCTTTAGCAGAACCATATTTAACAAAATTTGCGGGATCTTGAAAATCTAGTTGTGGGACAAAATTAAATTTGTCCTCTGTAAATTGCTCGATGTAGTCAGAGGACTCAACATCATTCTTTACATCGATGATCGTTGACTTCTCTTGTCCTCGAATTTTTGTCTCTTGCGACTTCTGTTTGTTAAAAAAACTTTTTGTTCCCATATCTTTATAATTATTTTGCTATTAGGTTTTCATTAACCCGGCAGGTCATTTTCATCTATCACCCTAAATTTAAATTTGTCTTTAAGTTCATAGTAGTTGCCTGCGTCATTAATCAAAAAACAAATCTGATATGAAAAATCGGGATCGAAAACATTCATATCTAAATCAAAATAATTGCCAGCAGAGTCATAAGAAAGTTGCGAGTAAGACCTTTCATTAGAACCCGTGCCATAATTTATCACAACCTGTTCGTCAACCATTCTTTGGACTTTGTAATACATTTTTTCTATGATCGATGGTTCTGCTGCTGTTGATGCTACAGTGTATACCGTCGCGTCAAAATTTTTGTTTTGAGTAAATACTCTAAAATGTGCAACATCCGTTCGACCGTATTCTGCTTGCAAATTAGTTATGTTTACTTTGTAAGAGTTGATCGGATAAGAAGTTTGCGTTTCAAAAGAATTAACTGTGATAGCGGACGCAGTTAAATATTCTAATGAAGCGCTGTGCCATACTGGATATATTTCTGTAATTGCAGAGCTTGTATACGCAAAAGATGCAGAATAAATACCTGTAGAAATCCTACTACCAGTAACATTATGATGATTGTTCGTGACAACGCCGCCGCCGACTGGTAGCGTTATTTTTGTGCCTGTGGGGGCAGAATCAGAACCGGAATAGACACTAACATATATTTTATTGTCACTGCCAAGCCCAGGGATATCTTGTAACTGTCCTCTGACGTAGTTGTAAAGATACAATGCATTTAAATTTTCATCGCCTGGGACTCTTGAAGAACTTAAGTAAAAATTAGATGTATCATCAAATCTTGCGTCATTCCATCTTGCTTCGATCACTGGTCTTTTCAAGAAATATTGGCTGTCTCTTGCAAAGAATTTTTTTGTATAGTAGGATGATTCAGCACTTTCAAGGGCAGACTCCAAAAATACTCCAAAGCCATAACTACCTGTCTTATTATTTAGCCACTCTTCAACATGTCGTGTTACATCTATTTCTAAATCTTCTGTACCTTTCTCAAAAAATTGGCTTGATGTCACTGCTGCTGAACCGGTGTGAAATGAACCACCCTGAACATCACCATGGTAATCAGTCCATTTTGTGCCCGAGCTAGAGCTAATCCAGTTGGAGACACCTGGGTCTGAATAATCTTCCATATCGAGACCAATGCCTTCATTCCAAGATTGTGAAATGGCAGCAACAGTAAGGGTAAAATTTGTTGGTGTTGTTGATGAATGTTCGGCGTTAAACATTCTTAAATAGAAATCTACTGAACCTGATGCTGGAATATTGCCATCATCTCTTGATGCAGATAGAGATGCTATATCAAACTCTACTAAGACTCTTGATAACTCGCTTGATGAGGTTGTTGCTTGCCCATAGATGCTAAATACTTCAAGAATATCTGCTGCGCCCATGTTAGAACCAGTGCCACGAGTGGTTAAGTTCTCCTTAAACGCATTAGCGATGGTGTTATCTTTTGTTGCTTTAAATCTTCTAACTGTCATTAGACCACCACTCCAATAATGTTTTGATTTGGTAATTTCAATTCCATTACCACATTTTCCGGTACAGATATAAATCTTCCATCGGCTGATGTTGCTGCATCGATATCAAATGCAAAGGATCCGAATCCTGCTCCAAATTTTTGTTTAATTTTAACATCTTGTGTGTCTGTCACAGAGTCTAAATCATTTAAAATTTTAAAAATTTCAGAAATATAAATCGGTGAGCCAAATAACAGTTTTGTATTAAAAAAGTCTTTTACTGCATCGTTGCATTGATTTAAAACTTCTGTTTGATTGTAATCCAATTCCCCTAAAACCTTGTATTCAATTTCAAAATTAACTATTTGCCCATCTAAAATATCTATTGTATCATTTATCATTTTATATTGACTTAGCCATGTTTTCAAATTTTCTTTGATAGATGATGAGGAGGTGGTTAAATTACCGTCAACGTCTTCTGACACAACGTATAAATTTAAATTTCTTTTAAAAGAATCTTTGTCTTGTACAATATTTGCTCTCTTAACTGCACCAAATTTTGATGGCATTCTGTAAACTAGACTTAAGTAGTCATTCTGGGTTACTGCTCTATTTTGTGCAGAAAAAGCACCCAGGGCTCTAAGTCGGATTTCATCAGGAACAAGCTTGTTGACAGATCCCAAAATAGGCTCTTCGTTTTCCACATCTAAAGAATTTTTAATAAATTGTAGGTTACCACCTGAAGGGAGTCCATCAGTTGGAAAAGATAAAATAGGGTTAGTAATTGTTTCAACAGATCCAACTGGTAAATTAACTGATTCACCATCATTTCTTCTAACTGTTACTACTAAATCACCGCTTGGGGGGACAACACCAAATTTGTCACTTCTTAATAAATTGCTTGGATCAAAACTATCGTCACTGTAGTAATCCCTAGCATATCTTTCTAGAGATACTGCTGCCGGGTCTAAATATTTTGAATCTTTGATTGTTTCTTCGGAACCATACCCAAACTGTAAAAATGTTGTCCCAGTCTCGTCTACCTCTACAGTAAAGCGCCTTGGCACCAATTTTTCTCTTAAGATATATGGGCTGTCTTCACCGCCTTGCTTATTAGGATTTCTAATTGGTTGTAAAATAATATTTTGTGATAAGTTGGAGACTTCAAAATATTCATGCCCTTCGCTGTCCACGACTGATACAATTTCTGTAATATTGTCAGCTTCTAAAGTCAATTTTAGAAACTTTTGGTAGCTTGGTACTGTCAAATTTTCCGTCTCAAGGATTCCAGTGATGACATCGCCATATGCTTTATACGCAAAAGAGGTTGGGTCGCCATTTGCATCCGTTTGTCCGACAACAACTTCTGAATCAGTTCTTGAGAAATCAACATCAGAAGTCAATAATAGTGATAATCCACTATCGCTACTTAAAGTTGTTCCCTCTTTTAAAATTGGTATTAAATTTTGATCTGGGCTTTTATCAGTGCCTGCTGGTACTTGAACATAGAATGCTGCTTTCCCGGTTGCAGAAAACGCCAATGGGTTTTTATAACCAAACTGTTTTGCTAACTTAAGCAAATTTTTTGTTTCGATTGAACTGTCAATAAAAGATTCATTTGACTGATAGTCAATGTAAAAAGAAAGCATGTCACCAACATAAGCAACAGTATCGAGCATCAAAGAACCAAAAGATGCCTCATTAAAATCTTTAAACGTATTAGGATAATAAGTTTTTGCATAATTAACAAGCTGTTCTTTTATAGTGTTGAACTCTTTACTTGTATATTTAACTGGTTTTACTTTATTATCTGCCATGCTATATGCGCCCCTTCACGTCCAACTCTAAAGAGTCGGAAATAGATAAAGATGGTATTACATACTCTACTCTTAAATATGCTGTATTTTCTTCCAACCGCGTTTCGACTGTTATAATATTTATAAACGGCATATATCTATCTACTTGAATAAATAGTCTCTCTTTAAGATCCTCTAAGATTTCATCGTTCCCACTTTGAAAAAGAAGTGCATAAAATCCAACACCAAAATCAGAATTCATAATTTTTTCACCAGGATTGGTGAAAATTAAGTTTTTAAGATTTTGCTTGGCGTTCTCAGTCAAGTCTTTAGTCAATAAATATGGACCATCAGACTTAACATAAGCCAAAGGTAATTTTGCAGATATGCCTGTTGCCATTTATACTACCTCAATAGAGTTAATCAAAGTAATTAGGTTTCGATCAATGTTATTTATTGTTTTTTGTAATTCTGAATTCTTTTTACTCGTTATATTTTCTGAACCACCATAGGCATTGTTTTTGGATAGCGGGTAACCAACAGTTTTTTCAAAAGTAATATTTTTTATTGAATTGGCTTCAGAAGTGGAAACAAGTTGGCTTATAATTAAAGCAACATCACCAAACTCTTTTGCAAACAACTCCAATATTCCCTGGTTTGCTTCTTTAACATACAGGGATTTTGATGTTGGCTTAGACTTAATTGGTGTAATCCCTTCTATCGTTCCATTTCTTCTTATGTAGTAAGCAGCGAATTGATAATATTTTTTGTTCTCTTGAATAGATGTTATAAAAGACTTGTACAAGGCTGAAATGTTATTTTCATTAGTTTGCACAGATGAAACTAAAGTTAAGACTTCTCCTTGTGGAGAATAATTAAAGTCATATTGGCTTAGAGCAGCACTTGTGTCATTTAACTCAAACTTTTTAGAAAAATTTACTGATGTATTATTTTGATTAGCTAACTGTTGCGCTGCATCAGCCGATGCATTTCCTAAAATTACTAAAGTGTCACCAATCTTTCCAAGATTGTTGAAACCTTTTACGAATGAATTAGATTTTTCAATTAAAAAATACTCATTTATCTTGTAATTAACGTTTTCAGTTATGTCAAATTTATCAACATCACCCGAATCAAAATTTTCTACTATTTCTTGCCCTACTACAATTTGTTCTTGTTTAGCGGGGTTCTCAAGCCTGACAATAAAGTAGCCCTCAAAATCTTTTAATTTAACGCCGCTGCCATCAATATCGAATATCTTTGCGTCTTTAAAATTGTTTGCCAAATCATATTGCTTATTCTGTGTTTTGCCTAAAGTTTTTATCGGGTCTTGATTAATCAACTGTTCTTCTTCGACAACAATAGGTGCCGCAAGCTGTTCTAAGAAAAAATCTGTTCTTGCCTTTGCACTTGATTTTATTTCTTTATCAGAATATGGGAATGCCTTAAAAAAACCAAAAGGAGTGGTTATCTGTTGAAAAAGGTGGGCTCTTACCCTCTCCTGCATCACATTTTCAAATGTTAATAATGAATACTCTTTTAACGCTAACATTTTTATATTCCTAAATTTTGTTTTATTTCAACGAATTCAATCATATCGTCTTCAGAACTACTACCGACAGTTGAATCTTTTTGCAGATTTTTCAATTGTTCTTTGATCATAGGTTTTGTAAATCTATAAAAAGTATTTACATCTACTTTTGTTGCCTTCTTCTTTTTGCTCGATGCTGTGCCAAATGTGAATGGACCTGTAAATGGTGTTGATCCAGGTTGTTTAAACTCACTTACATCGTTTGAATCATATGGAGTGCCTGTTAAATTTTTTGTTCCAAACAATGATATTTGAGGGTCAGTATCAACCTGTAAATAAGTGAAAGGCACTACATTTGAGATAAATTTAATTGGCATTGTTTTGATAGTCTGGTTTGATTGCAAATTATTTTTTTGAATTAAATCATAACAATTTAGAATAAAGTCTTGGGCATAAGGAACAACATAACTTGGTGCTTTTGGTTCGCTGCGATTTGGCACAGGAGCGTCAATACCATTTAATTCTGCTATAGATTTATACGAGACATATGAACTATCAACTATAAAATCATTAACACCTGTTGCATCTAAAATTGCTCCAAGTGGTAACGGCGGTAACCCTAGCTGGGGGTTCAAAAACGCACACAGGTCGGTGATACTTGCTATTATGGAGTCGGTTAAATCATCACCAAGATCGCAAGGGTCTGGTGGGCACACCTCTCGTCTTGAAGCATCAATAAGGTCTATAAAATTAACAAAGCTTCCTAAAAACGAAAAGAAATTTATTATTTTTTCATCAGAATTCAATCCTAGCTTTTTTGATGTTGAAAGTTTTTTTATCTTGCTTAGAATGTTACAGTTACCTTTTCCTAAAAAGAGAAAAATGAACTCTTCTTGTCCGATATCGTCTTTCGCCTGAATCTCATTTATATAATCTCTTACTTCTTCATTGCTGCCAGCGCTTACAAAACCATTGACTCTAGCTTGAGTAATTGCCTGCTCAGTTATATAAGGATCTATTGGTATTTTTACAAGAGGAAGTGCAGTCCCTGTTTCTGTCTCATCAGACAGAAAGTCATTGAAAGAATCACCAAAATCCACCAAGGCTGGGGCGATAGTTTGTATAATACTGTTTGTTACAACGCAAAATTGCGTGCAAAGCAACTCGTGAATTATTTTTTTAACGATCCCTGCAAAACTTGGAATGTTTATATATGGCAACTCTGGAATTAGAGGAAGCTCAAGTTGAGGTAGGCTATTTTCAAAAGTTGATAATTTTTCTATTGTTTCCTTTCCACATTGATCAACAATTTTATTCTCTGTTATAAGAGGGGTTTTTAAATCTTT